>Ga0066639_10000019_pt1 | contig 104746 bp, 97 predicted proteins | sample CryGeyCG2114_010_2_FD_59504 | JGI IMG/M metagenome (GOLD analysis project Ga0066639, IMG submission 59504) | Groundwater microbial communities from aquifer - Crystal Geyser CG10_big_fil_rev_8/21/14_0.10 | ecosystem: Environmental > Aquatic > Deep subsurface > Groundwater | place: USA: Utah...
GTAGGCCATAGATATACAATGCACCTCACTCAGGTGGTTACAAGGTATTGAACCATAACACACGATTGACAGAACGGCCTAAACGTGCTACATTTAGCCGTTTTTTGACAACTTAGAACTGCGGCAGTTTCTGTCGTATTCTGGTACGTCTCAAAACTTAACATAGTGTTGAGCGGAGAGATACGCGCCACAGCAACCCCATTACAAAGAATGGGAGAGGAGGACACGCTATGTCCAATGGTACGCCCTCATCGGGTCAGTTGTTCGAGCTCGCTTCCGCTTTCGTGAAGCACGTCCCCACGGCATTCGCCGACGTGGACGCCACCACCCTGCAAGGATGGATAGACGACCGTAGCGGCGCGGTAGCGAAAGCTCTGCGTTCGGCATTCGTCCCGCCCATCTCGACAGAGAAGGGCGAGGTCGTGCAGCCTGTCACCTCGAGCATCCCGCTCGACGACACCTACCGCTTCACGGTCAATCGCGACCAGCGCTTCAAGGTGGGTAAGTACGACTGGACGAACGACGACATCACGGAAACCCACTTCCCTCTGACGGGAAGCGGCACGACCGAGCAAGAGGGCATCTTGGTGCGTTTCAATCGCTACATCAGCACCAACGATGCACTCACCGAGCTCGACCGTCTGGACCTTCGTCCCGCCGACTTTCAGGAGCTCTGCGCTTTCGGTGCCGAGCACCCGAGCGTCCAGCGGAGGTTCCCCATCGTGGAGTTGGCGTCGGTTTGGGCGGACCGCGCTGGCCGCCGCTGCGTCGCGTGCCTCCGGGGCGTCGCTGACAGGCGCGGCATGAGCCTCGGCTGGGTCGGGCGCGGCTGGGACGGCGGCTGCCGTTTCCTCGCCTTCCACAAGTCCCAGTCCTAGGACACTCGGGCACTCAGCACTCGGCTGAGCCCCTGGTCTATTCGGTTTCACCCACCACTTCTCTCAAACTCGCAACGTCGAGAATGAGGGGAGTGGTGGGGTTCTTTTTTCTCAAAACAAACCTGTGCTACAGTGAAAGGTGGATAGTAAACGAAACAGTCCGGGGTCACGGCTGCGGGCGGTTGAACTCTGGAGCGCGGGAGAAGTCAGAATGATGAATGGTACGCTGTTCGCTAGCGCACACTCCGCTGCTCCTTCTGTGCAGGAACTTGGTACCGTGCACTAAGGGAGTGAACTCCCGAACACCGATGCAGCTCTGAGAGTATTCGAGGGGTAGTGACCATGACGGTGTGCGGTACGGAACGGCGCGTCTGTTTGGACGAACCGTGATGGCAACCGCTACGTCGGCGTACCTCTGGAGCAACGCTGGCGAGCGCAACCTGAATCTCAACCGGGTCGAGAACGATTGGAACGACAACTGCCGTTTTCTCGCCTTCCGCAACTTTCCTCACGGAAGAACCTTCTTGGGTATTACGCCTGAGGGTGTTCGCTATATAACTGTTTCAACCAGTCACCGAGCATTTTGCCAACATCGGCAAGTGGCGTGGAAAGCATCGTGTATTTTTTATTATCGAGGGCCTTTAGTTCCCAAGAAATACGCAGGAAGAACTTGAGGGCATCAAGTTTGCTGCTGGCGCGTTCAACAACCGTTAGTTTTTGTGCTCGACGAGCGTAGCCCGCAAGAAGGATGAGCATAGCGGTTTCGAGAAATAAGGTAGCAATCTTAGTGCAGAGCGTATAGCGGGAGTGTCGAGGAAAATCAGCGAAGTAGCCGTGTCAGAGTTTGTAGGCGCAACATTATTAATATTTCTCTCCCAAGCAATATGGTGCGTACCGTAGAGCGCGAAGTAAGGCGTCGAGGGTTCGCCAGTAAGAGCGAATTTATTCGCCATCTAATTCGATTGTGGAATACTAGAGAACTCGCTACTGAGCTGCATGATCGTCGCGATGACTTCGCGTCAGGCGAGGGAAAGACTCTTTCATCATTGAAAGGATTTTGGGTATTTATCAACAGAAAAACCCTTGCAGTGCGATTGCGTCCGTGCTACGATTTCATCGTTTTATAAATTGATAGCTAGCAATGATCCATTGGCATAAGAGTTACCCAACCAGAGAGACACTAACCGAACGGCATTTGGCTGCCGTTCGTTTTGGCATGAGTGGTATTTCTTTATTCGCTTTTCTGCTTAAGTCGAGGTAGCGGGATAACTATTCTATGGCGGCAAACTCTGTACGAAAATCTTGGAAGCTTGGTCGAGCAGAATTAGATACGCAATGGTTTGACGTGAGCCGCGATGGAATGCTTTTGGTTAAAGAGGGGAATTATCAATACAACATTTACGACCTTGTAAAAAAGTATGGGTCGCCATTGGAAATTGTTTTTCCGCACATTCTTGAGGAAAAGATAGAGCAATTGTTTGCGGCCTTTAAGACGGCGATGCGTCGCGCGAAATACCGTGGGCGTATTTCGTATCACTACCCCATGAAGGTGAACCAGAATAAAGAGTTCATCATTCCGATCTTGTCCGAAGGGGCTGATCTTGAGGTGACTTCGTACAACGAATTATGGTTACTTAAAAAATTGTGGGGGCAGAATCACTTTAATGCCAGTATTAAAGTACTATGTAACGGGCCGAAGATTCCTAAATACATTGATCTTATTACCGAACTTCGCAATATGGGGCTTTCGATTGTGCCCATCATTGAAGACCTTGGAGAAATTGAACGACTCAAAGGTTTCAAGGGAGACGTTGGCATTCGCGCAAACATCGATATCAAAGTTCGTTCGCATTGGGATAAGCGTTTTGATCAGTTTGGCACATCACCCGAGGCTATTTTGAAACTAGGACGAATTAAAAACTTGAAGATTTTACATTATCACCTTGGCTCGCAAATTGAGGACGGTAAAGATATTGTGCTCGCGGCTCAAAAATTGACAGCTCTATACATTAAGTTGAGAAAAACAAATCCAACTTTGGATACCTTAGATCTCGGTGGTGGGTTTGCCGTGCCGTATAGTAAAACAAAACTTTACCCTGTCGATGCGATTGCCAACAGTTTAGTTAAGACAATTAGTAAGATGACCAGAAAGGCGGGCGTCCCTGCGCCAAACCTTATTGTGGAGTGGGGGAGGTACGCAGCGGCGCCAGCGCAAATTTCAATTTTTAAAATAATTCACGCAAAGCCCGTAGGTGGTGGATCGAAGAAAAAGTGGTACGTGATTGATGGTAGTTTTATGAACGACCTATTGGACACGTGGGCTATTCATCAAAAATGGCACGTTGTTCCCGTTAATCGGTTGAATGCGCGGCGGATGATCCCCGTATGGCTTAACGGTAGCTCATGTGACTCTGATGATAAATATACTGCTTCTGGTACCTACATCCGCTTACCAAATATTGAAGATCTCGAGGAGGGCGAGCAACAATACATTGCTATTTTTGACACCGGTGCCTATCAAGATGCACTGGCGTCTCATCACTGTTTGCTGTCTTCGCCGGCGAAAATCGTGGCGCAAGATGGCGACATTACGTTAGCTCGTCGGCGTGAGACACCAGAAGAAATAGGAAAGCTTTTTGGTTGGTAGTCCGAGCAAAGCAAGAAGCTATTCGACCGCGAACGTATCGACGTTGGCGACTTTTTCTTCTCCGGGAACAATAATGCAAAGCGCGAGTACGGCACCGAGTACCAGAATTGCCGTCGCCTCTTCGTACACCGTTGCGTAGGCGGTAACTTGCGCTTGTCAAGGTGACAAGTGCGGTTACCTCTTTGAGTACGGTTGGAACATGAATATTTACGATGGTGTGCGCTGCATACTCGCGTACTTTTTTGTTGGTTTCATTTTGGAGAATGGTAGTAAAGAGTGCGATACCGAAAGCACCAGAGATGTTTCTGACAAGCGCCAAAAGAGAGGAGGCAACACCGACTTCGTGTTGCGGTACGGACGAGGCGACGATATTAGTGCGCTGCGACATACCAAACCCGATGCCAAAAGCAGTGACCGCAAGAGGAATCATAAGGTTGAGCGTTGTTGATCTGGGATCGAGTGCGGTAAAGAGAAACATTCCTAGTCCGCCAATGAGCGTGCTTACTGCAATGACGTACTGCGATTTAACTTTACCAATAAGACTGCCGTCAAGCGGTGCCGCAATGGTAATCATAAAGGCCACCAGAAGGAAAAGGTACCCCGTTTGTGTGGCGTCGTAGCCAAGGAACGTTTGAGCAAAAATAGGCAAAAGAAAGATGCTGCCCATCAGCGCCATAAAGACAAGAAAGCTGTTAACGAGCGTCATGACGAATACTTGATTTTTGAAAAATTTAAAATCGATAATCGGTTCCGGATGGTTTTTTCAACGTAGTAAAACCACAGCGCGGAAAGGACAATAACGGCGTACGACCAGAGACTGGAGGCCGAGAGCCAACCCCAGTCAACGCCTTTGTCGAGCACCAGTACAAGAGCAGAAAGAGAGGTACCGAGCAAAATTGCACCCCACCAATCAAACACAACCGTTGCTCTCTCAGAGACCGATTCTTCTACGTAATGAATAGCCATATAGAGTCCGACTGGTAGGTTGATAAGTAATACTGACCGCCAGCCAAAATTGTCGATAAGCGGGCCGCCAATGAGTGGGCCGAACACGGCTGCTCCTGCAAAAGCAAACGACCAGATGCCAAGAGCTTGCGCCCGTTGTTTGCCCGGCGGAAAAGTGAAGGCGAGAATGGCCATGGCGGTTGGGTAGTCGGCGGATCCCGCAATAGCCTGAATGACTCGAAAGACGATCATAGCGCTTAAGTTCCATGCAAACCCTGCCAGTACCGAACCGCCGATAAAAGTAATGAAACCAAGGAGGTAAATTTTTTTTTCGACCAACGGTATCGCCAAGCTTTCCCCAAATAGGAACGAATACCGCACTGGCAAGAATGTAGGCGGTTGCAATCCATCCAGCCGCCGAAACCGTAATGCCAAAGTCGTTAATGATGTCAGGCAACGCCAAAGTAATAACCCTCTGATCAAGACGGCCAAGGAATGTTCCTAAAATGACGGTCACCAGAACGAGCCGGCGCCGTCTGGCAGCAACAGCTTCATCCATAGTCTAACGGTAAATCCAGAGGCGAGCCGACATGCCGTTTTTAGCTCGCTGTAGTTTTTAGTAGCATAGCTTACCTTGACCGCAAATTGTCGCACCTCTCGTTTGTCAGAAATGCTAAAGACAACGTCACCAGTTTTTGCCGAGGCAGTAATTTCTTCAACAACTCCCTCGTACCCCTTTGAACCAAAGGCATCAACCGTGAAGAGTGCCTTTTGTCCGACGGCAATTTTACTGAGGCGTTTATCTTCATCAATATAATCAACAATACGCAGTGAAGAGGGATCAATCATAGTGACGATTGACTCTCCAGGGGCAAATACCTTGCCGATTGATTGATCGGTATGGATGATGACACTGGGTAACAGTACGCGTACTACCTCGTCACCAACTAATGCTGCCGGTGTCTGGGCGGTAACCGTGTCGCCTTCGTGAACAAGTACTTGTTTTAACGTCCCTCCGGCTCGCGAAGAAAGGGATATAACGGACCCTTCAATATGTGCTTGGTCGGTAAACACGCGCGAATTCATGACGTAACCGTACACATGCCGACACCGTCTTTCATTGGGTAACGGTGCCCGTTTTCCTCAACGCCGTAGGTGCCTCGCTTTACCTCATCCTGTACTACGGTGCGACCAGCGATTGGTGTTGGGCGACAATCTTCGGCGCGCTGTCCATTTATCTTTTCCTGTGCGACCTTTTTACTGCTCTTTTCCAGCAAAACAAGTGGAGGAACGAGCATCCCGGTAGGTGCTAGCGCGTTCGCGGCGCGGCACGCGGAATTATGAGGGGGAAGCTGCCAACGGCCGCTTCCCCCTCATCTGCGTTTACACTGTTTCTTTTTTTATACCAAACGCGGTAGGGTAACGGTATGCGTTTTCCAAGAAATCTTCCGTTTTATAAAATTGCACTCCCTATTCTTTTTATTGTTGGTGGAGCTATGCTCATCGCTTTTTCGTTGCAGACTGTTTCTCTTACCAAGACACAGCGTATGCGGGCGTTGCTTTCTGTTTCAGTTCCTACGCCTCTTGCGTTGCCGCTTCCGCAGAAAACAGCACAGTGCGTGGTGAAAGATGGTTTGCCGGATGTTAACTGTACTCCTGGTGCAATTTTTTCTATGACAACAAAAGAAGCTATCTGTACTGTTGGCTATAGCGCTTCAGTCCGGAACGTTTCGGTGAACACAAAGGAAGCAGTCTACCAAGCGTATGGGTTGTCGTATCCGCAACCGTCCGGTGATTACGAGGTTGATCACCTGGTGCCACTAGAACTTGGTGGCAGCAACGACAGTGCCAATCTTTTTCCCGAAGCGGCAGAGCCGCGTCCCGGTTTTCGAGAAAAGGATTTGGTAGAAAATTACTTGCATCAAGAGGTGTGCGCAAATCGTGTTGCACTCGCCGTTGCCCAGCGGCAGATTGCTACTGACTGGCGTCCTGTGTATCAAAACTTAACAGACGCTGAGATCCGCGAACTGAAACAGCAGTATGCAAATTGGGCACAGTAAATAAATATTTTCGGTTGCCTTTTTCCTTTAAATGTGGCATACTTATAGCATACTAGTCGATAGCCCGCGCTTACCTAAATAGAGAGCGCGTTTCTTTTTTACGTAACTCGTTACGTAATCATTATATGAAAAGAATTTTCGGATTGATTCTCGGCGTTGCAGTGGCGGTAAGTCTTTTTGCATTTGCTTTTACCTATTGGCAAAATTATCAAGAGCAAAACTTGTTGCTGGATGATCTGTCGCGGCATAGCGCACTCTTGGCGGAAAGTTTTAAAGAGGCAATTGAGCCAAATTATAGCATTAAAAAAAATCCTGCGCTCGATAAGCTACTCGACAAAGACGCAGGTAAAGAGCGACTGACGGGCCTAGTCATCTACGATGTTACTGGTGCACTTGTCGCTTCGTCGAGTACGATATCTAAGGGAGCAATTAATTTTGCAGCAGTGGCAGAAGCGGCCATAAAGGGAGACACCACCGTTCGTCAAGTTTCTTCTGTTGACGGCGATAAGCTTTTTGTACTTGCTGATCCGCTTCATAGCGACGGCGCGGTGACTGGCGCCCTTGTTGTGGTGCAAAATGCCAATTACCTTGATGCGGTTGCTGGCGAGGTGTGGACGACCAACTTGGTTAGGCTTTTTGTGCAGGTGCTGGTCTTTTTAATTGCTATTATTTTGCTTTTGCGGTGGCTTATTTTTCAGCCAATGAAGCATATTTTAGAGTCTATCCGTCAGATTCGCACCGGAACGATAAGTGATGAACTTACCAAATTAAAAGTGTATGGCTTTTTTCACCCGATTGCGGTGGAGATTGCAAAAATGTCGGAGAGTTTGTTAAACGCTCGGCAGGCAGCGAGTGAAGAGGCGCGACTTCGTCTTGAGAAATTAGATACGCCATGGACTGCGGAACGGCTGAAAGAGTTTATCAAGCATAATTTGAAAGGCCGGCCAATTATTGTTGTATCAAACCGAGAACCGTACTCGCACAGCAAGGTGGACGGCGAGATTACGTATTCTGTTCCGTCAAGCGGTCTCGTCACCGCGCTTGAGCCTATTATGGAAGCGTGTGGTGGACTTTGGGTTGCGCATGGTAGTGGGGACGCCGACAAGGAAGTGGTCGACAGCAATGACAAGGTGGCGCTACCTCCGGACGAACCGAAGTACACCTTAAAACGTATTTGGCTTAGCGAGAAAGAAGTGAAAGGCCACTACGTCGGTTTTTCGAATGAAGCACTGTGGCCGCTCTGTCATATGGTGCACACTCGTCCCGTATTTCGAAAGAACGACTGGTTGGAGTACCGCAAGGTAAATGGAAAGTTTGCACAGAGCTTGCTTGCCGAAATAAAAGATATGGAGCAGCCGATTATTTTGGTACAGGACTACCATTTTGCGCTGCTGCCGGCCATGATTAAAAAAAGTCGCCCAGACGCTGAGGTTGGGATTTTTTGGCATATTCCCTGGCCCGGCGCAGAAGCATTCAATATTTGTCCGTGGAGAAAAGCAATTGTCGAGGGGATGCTTGGCGCCGATGTTGTTGGCTTTCACACCCAGCAGTACTGCAATAATTTTTTGGACACAGCGCGCAAAGAAATTGAATCGATTGTGGACATTGAACAGTTTTCTGTTACTCATGACGGACACACCAGTTACATTAAGCCATTGCCGATTAGTGTTGCGTTAACGAATGTTGCAGCTAAGAAAACACAACAGAAATCCTTGGTGCTACAAGAGGCGGGCGTAAAAACTAAATATGTAGCCGTTGGGGTTGATCGCATGGATTACACCAAAGGCATTCTCGAACGGCTTCGAGGGTTAGAATTCTTTTTTGAGACGCACCCGAGTTACCAAGAAGAGCTCACCTTCGTACAGGTAGCGCCGCTGAGCCGACAATCGGTAGAGAAGTACCGACAGTTTGCTGAAGAGGTTCGCACTGAGGTAGAGCGTATCAACGAAAAATTTGGTACGTCAGCATGGACGCCTATTGTGCTCATCGATCGGAATTTGACCCACGAAGAATTGGACCCACTCTATCAGGTTGCCGACGTGTGTCTGGTAACGCCTTTAAATGATGGGATGAATTTGGTTGCCAAAGAATACGTTGCGGCACAAGACGACGAGTCTGGGGTGTTGGTATTAAGTAAATTTACCGGCGCGGCGCGAGATTTGAAGGACGCACTCATCATTAACCCGTACAGCGCCGAAGAGACGAGCGAAGCTATCTATCAGGCGCTTACTATGTCGCAGTTGGAACAGCGTCGACGCATAAAGAAAATGCGGGAATCAATCAAGAACAAAAATATTTATCGTTGGGCGGCAGAACTCATTCGCGCGGTGGCAAATTTGGGCAGCAATGAAATATCTCTTTAACGAAATTGCTACCATTCAAAAAAAAATTACCCAAGCAAAGCGGGTGGCTGCCCTTTTTGACTTTGATGGGACGCTCGCAAAAATTGTTAAACGTTACGAGGATGCCAGCTTGCTGCCAGAAAGTCGTCGAGAACTCTCCAAACTAAGTCTGCATTTGCCCGTAGTGGTGATAAGCGGCAGGAGTCTTAGTTATGTAAAGCGTAAAATTGGAATCGGTAGTGTTGGTTACTTTGGTAACCATGGTCTTGAATGGGAATTGAATGGCCAAAAAGGTAACGCCACAATTTCTGAAAGCAAGCGAAGAGCCGTACGTGAGGCAAAGCGGTTACTCCTTACTGTTTTGCGTCAGTACCCAATGGGCGTCATCGAAGACAAAACCATTACGGTGACTTTGCATTATCGTCGAGTTCCACGGCATCAGCAGAAAAAAATTATTGAGGCGGCAGCAGAGGTACTCTCGCCGCTTTTAAAAAAGGGTCTTATTGTTATCACCAGAGGAAAGAAAGTGTTTGAAGTTCGACCGGCCTACGCATGGGACAAAGGTGTAGCCGCGAAATTATTTTTACGCAAAGTTGGTCCGTCGGTGCTGCCTCTTTATATCGGCGACGACAAAACTGACGAAGACGCGTTTCGTGCGCTTCATAAAGGTATAACTATTAGAGTCAGAAAATCTGTACGTAGTGCCGCGCAGTATTATGTTAAGAATCAATCTGAGGTACTGTTAGTACTAAAATACTGTAATGAAAACTTTTTTTAAAATTTTTTCTACCGTTTTATTTTTTTGCCTACCGTTTCTAGCAAGCGCGCATGAAGTGTACGTGCTGGGTGATGAGGCAATAGCACACGATAGTGTGAACAGTTCAACAAACCCGTTCATGGCCATAGCGTCGTCCGAAAGCCAGTTTGCATTCTGGGCATTTCTTGGTATCGTGCTCGTTTTGCTTGTCCTTATTATCTCCTTGTCTCGATGGGCGGAACGGCTTCTCGATCCGTTACTTTTTAAACTGAAGCCGTACGCACCAGCGATAGAGCGTGTTACCATTGGCGCCAGTTTTCTGGCCTCCGCCTACTATGGGGCTCTCTTTGGTCCAGAGCTGCCGCTCTCGAGTATCGTTGGTGGGGTGTTGGTGTTGCGTATTGTTCTTGTGGTGATTGGCGTACTGTTTATTTTTGGGATTGGTAAACGAGTGGCGGCGGTAGTTGCGCTTATCATCTTTGCTGACGCAACACTGCAGTATGGTTTTTATATGCTTACCTACCTTGGGTACTTGGGCGCCGCCTTGATGCCGCTCATTTTAGGTAGAGCGGCGCTCGTCAAAAAAGAGCAAGCGCTTGCCTCCTTCGTGCTGCGTGTTCTTTTTGGATTTTCATTGCTGTACGCGTCGTTTTACGCAAAATTTTTGCATAGTTCATTAGCGCTTGCTACCGTCACCCGCTACCATTTGACCAACTACTTCCATTTTGAACCACTCTTTCTTGTATTGGGTGCAATGATTGTAGAAATGCTTCTCGGTTTCTTTTATATTATGGGATTCGAAATTAGGTTTACTTCAATTCTGTTTATTGGTTTTATCGGCGTATCAATTGCGTTCTTCGGTGAAGCGGTATGGCCTCACATTATCTTGTTTGGCACCGCGCTGGCGCTTTTTGTACATGGGTACGATCACTTTTCTATTGAAGGACGTTTTTTAAAGAAGGGTATTGAGCCGGTTTTGTAGCGAGGTGCTTTCAAAAAAACTTAGTGCTATACTGAGGCTCTATGAAAGCATCAGTATTATTTGTTCGCTGTCTGGAAGAGGAGGGGATTAAGTACGTTTTTGGCGTTCCCGGCGAGGAGACGCTTGATTTGCTGGAAGCAATACGTGACTCTAGTCTTCAGTTTATTATTACGCACGACGAACAGGCGGCGGCATTTATGGCCGCAACGGTCGGGCGATTGACAGGTAAGGTTGGCGTAGCGCTCTCGACCTTAGGGCCGGGAGCAACCAACCTCGCGACTGGCGTTGCCTACGCGCAGCTTGGCGGGATGCCGCTACTGGTAGTTACCGGACAAAAACCAATTCGTAAAAGCAAGCAGGGTCGTTTTCAAATTGTCGACACCGTCGGCATTCTGCGCCCCATAACCAAAATGGCCGCCACCATTGTTGGGGCTGACCGGATTCCAAGCATGGTGCACGAGGCGGTTCGCGTTGCCGAGTTTGAGCGTCCCGGCGCGGTGCATCTAGAACTTCCCGAAGACGTTGCCGCAGAAGAAACTGATGTGATAGTTATTGCTGCACAGAAAGTTCGTCGTCCCGGGCCTGATCCTAAGGCGGTAGCGGCGGCAGTAGCGGCGTTAGAGCGAGCGAAACGTCCACTTATTCTTGTCGCTTCCGGCGCCAATAGAAAACTGGTACGCAAACATCTCCATGTCTTTATTGAAAAGACCGGCATTCCTTTTGTTACGACGCAGATGGGTAAAGGGGTAGAGGATGAGTCTTCAGCGCTCTATCATGGTACGGCGGCGGTGAGCGACAATGATTTTGTCCACGCCGCTTTGACGCGCGCTGATCTAGTGTTGGTAGTTGGTCACGATATTACTGAGAAACCGCCAGTAGTACTAACACAAGCGCACCATGAGGTTATTCATATCAATTTTTATCCAGCAACCATTGACGACGTCTATGTACCAACGTGCGAGGTGGTTGGTGATATTGCCCACTCACTTTGGGCGATAGGAGAGGCGATTAAACCCTCGACTCATTGGGAACTCGATTCTTTTATGAAGCTACGAGAGGCGCTACTTAGTGACATTGCTGAACAGGTAAATGATGAATCTTTTCCTTTAAAGCCGCAGAGGTTTGTACACGATCTGCGAAGCGCCGTTCCCCAACATGGCATCCTTTCACTTGATAACGGAATGTATAAAATATGGATTGCCAGAAATTATCCCGCTTTTGAGCAGTCGAGCGTTTTGTTAGACAACGCGCTTGCTACTATGGGGGCGGGGCTTGCTGGTGGCATCGCGGCTAAGTTGCTTCATCCCGAGCGGCCGGTTGTCGTCGTTACTGGCGACGGTGGTTTTATGATGAGCGTGGCAGAACTGGAAACCGCAAAACGACTTGGCCTTGATTTAGTGGTTGTCATTGTGGACGATGAAGGGTACGGGATGATTCGCTGGAAGCAGGAAGAGATGCATTTTGCGGATTTTGGTCTGTCTTTTAAAAATCCGGATTTTGTTAAACTGGCCGAGTCTTTTGGTGCGCACGGTACGCGCATTAGTAGCGCGGCAGCATTTGCGCCGGCGATAGAGAAAGCGATTGTCGAGGGAGGCATTCAGCTTATCGATTGCCCCATTGATTATACTCAAAACAGTTTGCAGTTTGGAGACGCGTTAAACAGTAAAACGAAAAAATTTTACTAACCTAAAAAAGATATGGCGATAGAATCAAAAAATCCCACAACGCTTGAAGTTGTAAAAACCTTTGGCGAACTTACCGACGAAGCGCTAGAGGCGGCGCTGGCTAAAGCTGACACCGCGTTTCAGCAGTGGCGACAAACTAGCTTTGAAGAGCGGCGTCAACGAATGCTGGCACTGGCAGATTATCTCGTCAGCCACAAGGCAGAACTCGCAACGTTGATGGCCGTAGAAATGGGAAAGGTCTTGAGTGCTGGAGAAGGGGAGGTGGAAAAATGCGCGTTGGTTTGTCGCTATTACGCCGAGCACGCCGAAAAGTTTTTAGCACCAGAGTCGTTGTCCGTTGAAGCAAGTGAGAGTTATGTCGCATTTGAACCGATTGGTCCCGTGCTTGCCGTTATGCCTTGGAATTTTCCTTTTTGGCAGGTCTATCGATTTGCAGCGCCAGCAATCATGGCCGGCAACGTCGGTCTTTTGAAGCATGCTTCGAACGTACCGCAGTGCGCGGAGGCCATAGCCGAGGCGTTTCGCGCGAGTGGTTTTCCTGATGGCGTATTTCAAAACTTACTCATTCCGGCTAGGCGGGTTGAAGGCGTTATTCGAGATCGTCGCGTTGCTGCGGTAACCTTAACCGGCAGCGAAAAAGCGGGAAGCGATGTCGCGCGCATAGCCGGTGAAGAGATTAAGAAAACAGTTTTGGAACTGGGTGGGAGTGATCCGTTTATTGTACTTGATGACGCTGACATAGCGCTTGCGGCAGCGACCGCGGCGGTTGCTAGACTGCAAGGAAACGTCGGGCAGAGCTGCATTGCCGCTAAGCGGTTTATTGTTGTTGAAGCTGTTGCCGAATCGTTTACCCAAAAACTCGTGCACGCATTTGAACAGTTAGTTGTTGGTGACCCGCAGGATGCAGCAGTGCACGTTGGTCCACTAGCGAGTGAGCAAATACTTCGTGACGTCGAGCGACAGGTTTCGGAATCAGTCGCTAAGGGCGCTAAGATAGTAATGGGCGCTACGCGGCGAGAAGGTGCCGGTCACTTTTTTGTTCCCGGAGTGGTTACTAATGTTAAGAAGGGGATGCCACTCTTTGACGAAGAAGTGTTTGGTCCAGTCGCACCGATCATTGTGGTAAAAGATGAAGCGGAGGCTATCATTGCAGCCAATGATACTCCGTATGGTCTAGGCGCCTCTCTCTTCACACAGAATGTTGAGCGGGCAAAGCGATTGGTGCCCCAGATTGCGGCCGGAAGCGTTTTTGTGAACTGTCAGGTAAAGTCCGACCCGCGTGCGCCGTTTGGTGGAATTAAAAAGTCAGGCTACGGTCGGGAGCTTTCCGCTTTTGGTATACGAGAGTTTGTAAATGTTAAAAACGTTCGGATTAAATAGTAAGTGCGCTAGTCAACAGTGACAATCTGATAGGCTATTTTTTGTTTTGGTGACGTCACAAAAATTTCGTCGCCAGCGCGATGACCAAGTAGTGCCTGCCCCAAGGGTGACTGGTGAGAAACGCGGCCATTCGCCGGTTTCGCCTCTGCCGAGCCGACAATTTCGTACTTCTTTTCAGAACCGTTTCTTGAAATAGTTACTCGTGAGCCGAGTTCGATAATGCCGGAACTACCAGCAGTATGTTCAATAACAATGGCGTTCGCGATGCGACTCCTCAACGAAAGGATGCGGTTGTGAATGCGGCGAAGGTTATCTTTCGCGTACTGGTAGGCTGCATTTTCTGAAAGGTCGCCCATTTCTGCCGTGCGTCGAAGTTCGGCTGCTGCCGGCGGCAATACCTCACGTTCAAGATTGATGAGATCTTTTTTAAGACGAGCAATTGCCGCCGCCGTCAGATGGTGGTCGAAGGTTCGTTTTTGTCGGGCTTCCTCTTCGGTCCTGCGTTTTGGAATGCGCATATCGTGTGCGTATCATAGCGTTCGATTGACCAAAGCGCAATTTTTTTACCTTGCTAAACGTGCTACTATGTACTCTATGTTCTTAGTGACCGCACTCATTTTGGCTGCCATAGCGCTCTTGCTGTACCTGCACGTTGCCTTTCTGTTGGCCTACCTATTTAAGCGCAACGATATTGTCGATGTTGCTTGGGGGCCAGGGTTTTTAGTGGTAGCGATGGCAGGTTTTATCAGTGCCGGCATACATCCGGCCGGAGTGCTGATTGCCAGCATGGTCGCACTGTGGGCGTTGCGACTGAGCTGGCATATTTTTAATCGTCTTCTCAAAAATCCAGAAGACGGTCGCTACCAACGTTGGCGTATTGCTTGGGGTCGCTATGCAACGGTTCGTACTTGGGCTCAGGTTTTTCTTTTGCAAGGATTGCTGCTTTTTATGGTGGCGCTACCTGTTGCCGTAGTTACCGCTGACCCAGTTAGTAGCCTTCTCAGTATCCCCCTTATTGTGGGAAGTATTATTTGGCTTTGCGGTTTTCTTTTCGAAACAATTGCCGATTGGCAACTCAGCACTTTTTTGGGGATACCAGAAAACCGAAATCACGTTTTAGCAAAAGGCCTGTGGCGATTATCGTGTCACCCAAATTATTTTGGCGAAATTGTCCAGTGGTGGGGGATTGGTATTATCGCTCTCGGTTCTCCGTACGGGATAGTTGGTTTTGTTGGTCCGCTGCTCATTACTTACCTTATCCTTAAGGTGTCCGGCGTGCCGCTGTTGGAAGAACGCTACAAAGATAACCAAGAGTACCAACAGTACAAGAAGACAACTAATACTATTTTACCTTGGCCGCAGAAGCGGTAAGTACGTTATGGCGAAACTTGTTTTTGATATTGAAACCATTGGGGAGAATTTTGACGAGCTTGATAGCTCGACGCAAGAGGCATTGACCGCTTGGGTGCGTCGCTATACCGACGACGAAGACGAGCAACAAAAACTTTCCGCGCAACTTAAAGAGCGATTAGGGCTATCGCCTTTTACTGGCGAAATTGTGGTGCTTGGTGTGTATGACACTGATCGCAAAAAGGGAACGGTGTACTACCAAGCGCCAAACGGAAAACACGAAGAAAGCACCGAGGGCGATATGGTTTTCAAGCCAACAACCGAAAAAGAAATGTTAGCGCGGTTTTGGGAGGGTGCAAAACAGTATACCGAATTTATTAGTTTTAATGGTCGTTGTTTTGATGCGCCCTTTCTGGCGATTCGCTCGGCAGTGCATAAACTACGCCCGACAAAAGATTTGCTTTCCAATCGCTACCTTTCAAGTCAGAGAAATGCAGCGCAGCATATTGATCTTATCGACCAGCTAACCTTTTATGGTGCTTTCCGTCCACGACCTAACTTGCATCTTGCGACCAGAGCTTTTGGTATTGAGAGCCCTAAAGAAGAGATGAGCGGCGAAGAGGTTACTCCTTTTTTTAACGCCGGACGCTACCTTGATATTGCACGCTATAATGCGCGTGATCTCATTGCCACTAACGAATTATACCTGCGTTGGCAGGAGTACCTACACCTTTAACTATGGATGCACCTGATCAACAGCCGCCGAGTCAAAAAGAGCGAAAACGACTCTTAATAGTTGTTGAAATACTTGATAAGATGAGCGCGCTTGCTGTTGCCGGACTTGGTCTTGTTGCCGCACTTGCATGGAATGACGCCATTCGTCTTCTCTTTACCGTTTACTTTCCAAAACCAAGCGAAAGCATAAGCGCACAATTTCTTTACGCTGTCATTATTACGGTCATTGTCGTTTTGGTAACAATGTATCTTGCGCGACTGACGCGGCGCATCAAAGAACGGCTTGACCGCTAACCTATAGCGTTATTTATGCAAGAACGAGAATCAGCAAAATGTATTCAGCCGGAGGAAATTACCCCTAACGCTCGCACTATTGTTGCGCCGCGATTACGAGAAGCAATTGAAAGGGAAGGCATTGTTGCCGGAGGAAAAACTTTTTCCGAAGAAGAGATTGACGCCATGAAGGAAGAATTGTTTGCCCTGCAGGCTAGTGCTGACGAGGGGCATAAGAATCCGTACCATAACGAAGGACACGGGCGGGACGTAGACAAAAGATTTGAAACATTGCTTGCCACTTTCGATTTGCCAAATTGGCAGCGTGCCGCCTATCGGCTTATTCCGGCTACTCACGACTTATATCATAGCGGAGAAATGAAACGAGTTGCTGACGACGGATTAAGTAACGAAGAAATTGCCGCTGTCGCCGGAGATGGGTTTGCTGAGGAAAAAGGTTTTTCTCCGTATCAGCGGGCTATTCTTTATGGTGGAAATATCGGTTCTACTTTTGGCAACCCCGAGGTTCATCCGGAAACGACGATAGAGAAAGTCTTTGCCCTTGCGGATGTTGGTGGTTTTACAAAAACGTGGGATGATTGGATCGAAGAGTCTGGGAATGTTTTAGCAGAACAGTCAGCGGAGAAGCATATAACTTCGCCAAAGGAATGGCTTAATAGCCAGCAAGCCTTCATAGAGTACTGCGAGGGGTTACTTGATGACGTTCGCAAGGAAACGTTAGGTAACAACAGAATGATTACCGTTCTAAGTAACTGGGGCAGACATCTTGAAGAAAAAAAGAGGACGGTTGAGACGCTTCTTGGGTTAGCCGCAAAAGAAGACGGAAGCGAAACAAAACATCAGCGCTGGAGTGCTGTTAAAGAGTACATTTTACCGTTTTTAAATAAAAATTAATTTTTTAACAAAAACGTATGCAAGAATTCATCAATTCAGCGTATCTTCCATTGGTTGTTCTTTTATTGGCAGTTTGGGTTATTCCGTGGAAAGGAGTAGCGCCGTGGAGAGCCGCACGACGTCACGATCTGGGGTGGTTCATTGCCTTACTTATTATAAATACCGTCGGGATACTAGAGATTATCTACATCTTTGATTTCAGCAAGCGTCCACAGAAAAACGCGGTAGCGGATCAGTAAGTTCTTGTAGCTAATGGCCGCCGGCTCATTTAAGGACTACCTCATCAAAGACGTTTTAGCTGTCGTCGAAGGTGTCTACGCGCGACCGATGTTTGGCGCGTGGGGACTCTACCAAGACGGGGTCATTTTTGGCATTGTTGCCGACGAGAGAGTCTACTTTAAAGCCGACAAGTTTACGGACTTTTACTTTACTGAACGCGGGAGTGAGCAGTTTAGTTATGGAAGCAAGGGCAAAAAAGTTTTTTTACCGTACTGGGAGGTGCCAGAAGAAGTACTTGAAAATCGTGAAGAACTGTTAACCTGGATAGAACGGTCTAGCGCCGTTGTTGAGCAGGGCGCAAAACGTCAGGCGAGATTGAAGGCCGTTAAGGCAGAAGCGCAAGCAGCAGAAGAAAGTGCAGTTACTCGACCGACCGCAAATATAAAAGGCATTTTATTCGATTGCTTTGATGTGGTTTTTTCTTCGTCTCCTCACGAAGCGTGGTTGCGCGAACAGGTCCCCAACTTTGCGAGTCGCTTCGCAGAATACGACACCATCGAAACAAGGGGGGATCGTGGTGATATTCCGTACGGTGAATTTACGGCGCGAGTTGCTAAGGCGTTTACTGTCAACGCGCAAGAGCTGGAAAACGGAGCTCTACGTAGCGCGCGTTTGAACACCGACGTGCAAAAACTTATTGGCCTGTTACGTCCTCGTTATCGTATTGGTCTTTTGACAAATTCACCGAGAGTTTTTATAGATCGCCTTGCTTCTCGTTTTTCTCTTGATTCGTTGTTTGATGTAATGGTCACGTCTTCGGATTTACATCATCTTAAGCCGGAAGCAGTCGTCTTTAAGGCGGCCACAAAAACATTAGGAACTCTTTCCGATGCGACCATCTATATTGACGACAAAGAAAAGAATGTGCGCGGCGCAAGAAGCGCCGGTTTGATAGGCATAAAATTTGAAAAGATTGATCAACTAATAGGGGATCTATATGTTTCTGGTGTTATATTTTAGGGAAGGTCTTTATGGTTCGCTGCTTATAACAGTGATAGCATAGCAGTACCTCTATGGAACAAGAATTACCAATGGCCGCTCATCATTTACAGAAAAGCGTCGTCCCCCTAATTGTGCGGACCTCAATGACGCTCCTTTTGGTGAACGTCGCCTACGTTGCTTTTCTTGCTTTTTTCTTTTTGAGCGGGCTCGCTTTTGCACCAATTGTCTTGACAGTGTTTTCTCTACCGGCGCTGACTATTTTTTTACTGCAGACGGTTTTTATTCTTTTTCTAGTTATCGACTGGGCAAAAATAGATTATTATCTGACGCCTGATAAGATTATTATGTTTCGCGGTATTATTGCAGCAGACGAAATCATTTGTGATGTCCGTCCTATTCGGACAATGATGCTACGACAAGGATGGTTTGCGAAGGCTTGTAACTATGGCACCACTATTTTGACACTCTCCCCAGACGTAGAGAGCAAACGTAAACTTGCACTTTTTGGCATTCTTTATCCAAAGCAGCGCGAGCGAGTTATTCGTAGTTACCATGAAGCGTATCAGCGTAGAGAGGAGCAAAGGGGATCGACAGAGCTTGACGAAGAGGCGAGGCAGCATTATCTAAAAGTACCGCGTATCATCGCATGAAAAAAACGGGGCGGGTCGTTTCTGAAATTAGGCGAGTGCTGCGGAGCCGATCGAATACTGCACGCGCAAAGAAAGAGAGTCGTTATTTCAAAACAGGAAAGGGAATGTATGCAGAGGGCGACCAGTTTTTAGGAGTAGACGCGAAAGGTTGTCTCGCGGTTGCAAAAAAGTACAACCCCAAACTGTCGTTTACCAATCTTACCGAATTATTACATTCGCCAATTCACGAAGAACGAATGGTCGCTCTTCGCGTTTTGCGACAACGCTACCCAAGAGCGACCAAAACAGAACAGTGCCGCATCTATCAATTTTACCTCAACCACTTAACGGGCATTAACAATTGGGACTTGGTCGACGTTTCAGCAAGCGCTATTATCGGCGAGCACCTGCTTCGTCAATCTAGGCGGCAACTTTATCGGTTGGCGGCATCACCCTCTCTCTGGCGCCGGCGCATTGCTATTGTGGCGACCTATGCTTTCATACGTGAAGATGAATTTACCGATACGCTAGCCAATCGCGGAAATACTGATGAACGATACCCATGACCTCATTCATAAGGCGGTAGGGTGGATGCTTCGTGAAGTAGGAAAACGATCCAGAAAAGTAGAAGAAGATTTTTTGCGGACGCGCTACCGACAAATGCCTCGAACAATGCTTCGCTATGCAATAGAGCGGTTTCCGGAGCGTTTACGAAAAGCCTATCTTCTCGGCACGGTTGACTGATGCACCATAACCTCGTAGGCTAGTGGGCACTTTATTTCGGTTTTTATGTATATGGTAGAAAGCGGTTTTTGGAAAAAGTTAAAGCGTCCATTTTTCGTGTTGGCGCCAATGGCTGATGTTACCGATCCGCCGTTTCGTCAGATTATCGCGCGCTATGGTAAGCCGGATGTTATGTATACGCAGTTTGTTTCAGCCGACGGACTATGTTCACGAGGGAGATCCGTGCTACTTCACGATCTTCGCTACAGCGAAGAAGAGCGTCCTATTGTTGCTCAACTGTTTGGCGCGCATCCGGACAAAATGCACGACGCGGCAGCGTTGGTGCAAGCACTTGGTTTTGATGGAGTCGATATCAATATGGGTTGTCCTGATAAAAACGTTGAGAAGCAAGGGGCGGGTGCGGCGCTTATGAAAAACCCAAAGCTTGCCAGAGAGCTCATTCGTGCGGCAAAAGCGGGTGCACCAAAATTGCCAGTTTCAATAAAGACCAGAATTGGCTATCGGCAAAACGAGATTGCCACGTGGATTCTCGCGCTACTTGAAGGGGAGCCGGCGGTTATTACCATTCACGCACGCACCCGGCAGGAGATGTCGAAGGTTCCGGCTCGTTGGGACACGGTTCGTGAAGCCGTTACCATAGCAAAAGGAAGCGGGACGTTTATTGTTGGCAATGGAGACGTTTTTGATGTTGAAGACGCAAGAAAAAAGGTTTTGGAAACCGGTTGTGACGGCGTTATGTTCGGACGCGCCATTTTTGGTAACCCTTGGCTGTTTGCAAAAGGAGAAATTCATCCGAAGCTTGCCGAAAGACTGCGCGTGCTTAATGAACACATAAAAGCATTTGAGATAATACTCGGGGAAGTAAAACCTTTCCCCATTATGAAGAAACATTTTAAGTCGTACCTCGGTTTTTTCCCTGGCGCGAAAGAATTGCGCGCGCAATTGATGGAATGTAAAAATGCAAATGATGTTAGGCGGGCAATAGAGCGCTATCTTCGTTAGGCCAAAAAACTTTGCATAATTTTTTTGTATGTTTTAATATAAACATATAGGATACGTTATTCACCACATCATTAATCATAAAGCTATGAACAGACGGAGGATCGGTCGATCGTTTTTTTCTTTTCTAGCTCGTGCCTTGCACAAGTTTTTTCTGTATATGGCAGCTTTGGCTGTTATTTTTTTATATCCAGCTGCGCCGTTTCTTCAGTTGGTGCCGCTGCCAGCTCAGGCAGCAAGCGCTATAACCGTTGCCAACGGTGAAATTAATGGCAATTTTCCCGGGTCTCAAATCCCCGCTTCGTCTCCGTCTATTGCGATTTTAAAACTTTCAGTGACTGCCAGCCAAGCTGCCCAAACTCTTACTTCAGTAACGGTCGACTTCAGCGGTACCGGCTTTACTACCAGCGATTTGCAAGCCATAGCTACGGACGCCACGTCTGGTGTTGCGCTTTATGATGATAGCGGTTCGGTTCCGGGTTCTCTTGATGGTGGTGACAGTGTTGTGACGCTTGCGGGTACGCCAGACTGGACACCAGCAACGACTAACATCACCCTAACACCAGCCACACCGCCCGTGCTCAGTAACGGTAGTGCTGCTATTTTTTATGTTGCTATTAAAACATCTGGTACGCCTAGCAACAATGACGAAATTAGGGCGACCGTTCCGGCAGCAGGGGTTGTTACTTCTGACGGAAACGGGCCGGCGTCGGATTTTGCTATGAACTATGTAAAAGTAGATACAACACCGCCCGCCATTTCTGAGGTTAGCGGGTATGTTGGTCAATCAACGCTAACGGTTCGGTTTAATAAACCGGTTCGCAAAGCGAGTGGCGGAGCGTTGCAGCTTGCCGATACGCCGTTTACCTTTACCGACAACGGTATCACAGTTGGCACGACCATTACTGCCATTGCCCACAATGAGGGACAAGATTTTGCCACGATAACGCTGAGCAACAATCTTGATAGCGGCGACCTTGATGGTACGCCCTCAACCATTGCTGCTGGTTCAAATAAAATTGCCGATTTTGGCGGCACGGCAGTTGGGACCGCTGCGGTTAGTGTTACGAGTCCGTTGACGATTACTACGCCCAATATCCCAACAGCGATTGTCGGTACTACCTACGACACCACGACGCCACTGGTAGCCTTTGCGACACAAGGAGGTACCGCTCCCTATACTTTTGCTGCTAACGCGGCTACCGATACCAGTACTTTGACTACGGTTGGTTTGTCGATAGTAAATGATACTGGCACGTACAAAATTACTGGTACAGTTAATAATGTACCAGGCAGCTATCAGCTTGGGGTTAGTGTAAGTGATAATGGGGCGGTACATACCTCGGTTCGTAACTACACGTTAAATGTGGGCACGTCTGCGGGTGGCGTACCAGGTATTACACAACTTACGCCGCCGGGTGTTGCTCAGGGCGCTACATTGACGGGTGTCAGTGTGGTTGGTGGTAATACTCATTTTTCAGGTTCAAGCACCGTTGCTTTACTACTCAATGGGTCAGCAGATGCCGACCTCGCCATTTCGAGCGTCAGCGCTACCGATACAACACACTTAACCTTTACCGTGGTGGCCGCGGGCGGGGCGGCACTTGGTAGTAGGGATGTCCGCATTACCACTGGTTCAGAGGTGGTCAATATGCCAAGCGGTTTTTCTGTTTTTGCTACTGGTGCTGCCGGTTTGTCGCTTTCACTTCCGACATCTGGCGCAACCAATGTGCCACTTCCACCAAGTTTTAGCTTTAGTCCGAGCAGTGACAACACTGTACTTAGCTACCGCATCGACGTGAACACTACCTCGAATTTTGGTGGCACAACACTGTGGGACTACGTTTTTCCGAAACCCTCTGATGTTAACAATTCTAACGGCAGTCACTGTACCGACAGTAGCTGTAACCTTGTTTATGGTAGTGGTATCTTTAATATTCTTACTGCGCCTACCTTTTTGAATCCAAATACCACCTACTACTGGAGAGTGCGTACGTACGCAGCAGATTTTGGTACGGTAAGCAATGCTTCAACGGCGGTTGAAGTGAGTGAGGTTCGCGGGTTTACTACCGTTTTCTCGGTGACCGATGTTACTCCACCAAGTATTCAACACCGGCCTTTATTCCAAGCAACGGAAAGCGCCGACCTTGTACTTCACGCCCGTGTCTTTGATAACATTGCTACCTCATCGACGTCACCAGCGCTCTCTACCAGTGTGCTGTACTGTTCTACAAACGCTTGCTCACCGACGACAGAAGTAGCTGGCGTTTCGTTGGGGAGTGGCTACTATAGCTACACCATTCCTTCTGCCGGTGTGCCGGCTGCTGGAGGTGTGGTGCGTTACTATCTAGCGGCAAGTGACGGCACTAATACTCAACAGTTTAAAGATGCAGCCGATGCGCCGTTTCAGGTGGCGACAGTCGCCGCCGGTGCGGCAACGGTAACTGGTTTTGTGAAAGATTCGAGCAGCACGTGTAGTGCAGGCATACAAACGGCAACGGTCTACGCTGATGGTACAGGATACAGCGCAACAACAAATGGTAGCTGTGCCTTTACGTTGTCTGGTATGCCAACCGGTACCTATGACATTGTGGCAGTAAAAGACGGCTACGCTGACCGTACTATTAACGGTATTCCGACGGGAACTTCTGGTCTTACGTTTGCCTTACCGCAAGGTGGCGCTGGTGGCTTTGGTGGTGATACAACAAAACCGCGCGTGAAATTTACCGGACCAATGGACGGGATGACGAATATGCCGGGAGGGGATTCGAACTTCAAAATTTTTGCGGTGTTCGATAAGGCAATTAGTCAGTCGACGGTCAACACTTCCGGTAATTTGACGGTAAACGAAATTGATCCGGCAACCGGAAATTTGAACGATGTTACGACGTCGAAAGGAGCTTGGACCTACTATCCAACAGCGCCATTCGTAGCCGGTTTGCCGCCGGAAGCCAATATGGCTGTGTGGTCGCTCTCTGGGGTGAACACCTTAGGCGACGGTAAAACAATTGCTGTTTTACTCTGGAGTAATATCACCGATACGGCAGGTAACGCCCTGCAAGGAAACCAGTCAGACGGGAGTTATGCCTTCTCGTTTACCACCGGTTCTTCTGCTGACTTTACGAATTTTGATTCTAACACCGGTACCTTTCAAGGAGGTGGTACATTTGGCTCTGGTGCATTTGTACCTCCATTCGTAACTGGTATTACGCCGGCTCCCGGATCATTCTCTGTGCCACGAAACGTAAAGGCGGTGGTGAACTTCTCTGAGCCAATGGCTGACGATGCCGGTGCTTATCTGCTGAAGAGTTACATTAAACTCTTTACCGTTTCTGGGGCAACCGAAACAGACATTTCGAGTTCTGCTATTGATACGGTCGCTCTTGATAGTGGCAAGCAGAATGCCATCGTTACCTTAAAAAGTTCCTACAATAGCGGCACTTTTTCCGCCAGCACTAACTATCGACTGAAAGTCCTTGGTGGCGCTAAGGCGGCAACAGGTATTACCCTTGCGCAGCCCGGACAAGAAGCGAATGTGCAGTTTACTGCCGACTTCACTACCGGAACTGGGAGCGACACCGGCACACCAACCATTCTTGGTTCGTTCCCTGATACGGGTGCGACAAACGTCCCGGTCAATATTGGTGCTATCAACGTCGGGTTTAGTAAGGATATGAGTGCTACGACCCTAACGACGAGTACGTTCTACCTTTCGGTAGGTTCAACGGCGGTTAACGGAACGGTTGACTACGATCCTATTGGGCGCCAGGCGTTTTTCATCCCCAAAACAGCGCTTAACACGAACACAACCTACACCATTAATTTGACCGCCAGTATTCAAGGGCTGAACAGCCAAGCTATCAGTGCCACAACGCGAACGTTTACCACTGGCGCTGCAGATACTACAGCACCGACTGTTAACTTCGTTAACGCTGACGATTACAATTTGGCAGTTACCTTTACCGAACCAATGAACGCCGCCAAGGCAACGGATACATTGAACTACGCTGGAAGCATTTTGAAGCCGGCAAATGTTACCTTAAAGTATGGCACCGCGGGATTTGATAGTGCTGCCGGTACCGTTATTACTATTCCTAGTTCAGCAAGTTTTTCTTACGATACAAAATCGAACACGCTTAACATTCAGGGGTACCAGAGCGGGATTGACGGTTCGGTATTGCACGGCAAAGAGTTGTTAGTAACGGTGGCTAACGTTAAAGATTTATCAGGTAATGCTATTGCAACTGCCAACGGAGTAAACACTGGTAGGGCGCCAATAGGGAATAGTGCCACTACAAAGGGTGCCCTTGGACCTGGTGCGTTTTCGGGAGATGCATTTTCGCAGGATGGTGCGTTTGTCCCGACAAACTTTTCTGGTGATACCTTTGGTTTTGCGCCGCCAGTTGATGCTCGTCCGTTTAACACCATGGCTGGGCAGACAACCATTTTTGGTATTCGTCTTCCGGTCTCGAAGCAAATTAATGCTAGCGGAAGCATTGTGTTGACCTTCCCAACTGGGTTTGATGTATCTGGCGCCATGCAGGATGTCAACAGTCCAATGCGTCAAGATCTCAATGGGCCAGGTAGCGGCACCGTAACATTTAAGTGTGCAAGCGCTGGTGCACCAACTGGTGCTTCCTGTTCAGGTACGGCAAACAGCGACGATACTGGTAGTGCTGCCGGAGGTCTGACTGGTGACGGCGTGGTAGTTAACACTTCCTCACGTACGGCCACCATCTACCTATCCGCGGCAACGAATGTCGAAGGGCATGATTTTCTCACCCTTGACATTGCCGGTGTTAAAAATTCTACCGTGCCGAAAGACTTCAACACCTCTGGCTACACCGTTGACATCAAGACGAAGAACGCTACTGGCACGCTCCTTGAATCGTTGACTTCTCAACCGTTCTTCGTACAGTCGGCTGGTGCAAGCACTCTGTCTGGTACTATCACGGCAACAGGCAACGACCAAAGCGGGACGATGCAGGTTTACTTGATGAGTCCTATGACCGGACAAATGAGTACAACTTCAGCAGATTTTAGTGGAGGCACTACGGCAACCTACAGCTTTACGAATTTACCGGATGGGGAGTACTCACTCTTTACCGACCAGGAGGTAACCATTGGAATAAAATCATTTAGCGGGAAAAGTATCCCTGAAAGGGTCGTGGTTAGCGGGGCAACAACCTACAATTTCAGCATGGCCAACAATGCAACGGGTGGCACCAACGTGACGGTTTCTGTTGATGGGCCAGCCAATGAGCCATTGGATATTTTTGCTGGGTCTGACAGCAGCTATAAGGTGAAGCAGATTACCCTTAACGGTACGGCAGGGGCCGAGAGTTTTACTCTTAATTTGCCAGATGGTCATTGGTTTGTTGGCGTTGGTCCGCAGCACCCGAAAGGTGTCAATGCCGGCCCACCACCAACGCCAAGTTATCTGCCGCCAAAGCCCATTGATGTTACGGTTGCTGGGGCAACGGTTACTGAAACCAGCGGTACGGCAAACGACGGCACCATTAGTTTTACGTTGACGAATTCTACCAAAACGATCCAAGGACTTGTACAAGATGCATCGGGTAAGGTTATGGCGAACGCCGAGGTGTATGCCTATTCACCGCAGGGTGGGCGAGGTACCAACACACAAGCAGATTCTGCCGGCGCCTTTACCTTGAATGTCGTAGACGGTAGTTATATCGTAGGTGCGTTTATACTGGGGATGCCACCATCGCGTGAGGTGCCGGTTAGTGTTACTACTGACGCGACGACTTACCTTATCATTGGTGGTTCGACTACCGCGATTACGCCAGCGGCCGCAGCTTCTTCTTTTGTTATCAAAGTTGCTAAACCAGATTACACTATTTCTGGAAAAGTAACTGATGGTACTAATACCGTACAGGGTGCTTCGGTGTATGCCTATCGAACTAATGGTCCGGGTCATGCCGATGCTACAACTGACAGCTCGGGGAACTACACGTTATATGTTGCGAGTGGTACGTGGCAGGTCGGGGCCTTCTTGCCACAGTACGGAAATTTAAGCGAAGCAACGGTAACAGTGACAACGGCAAGCGTTAGCAATCAAAACTTCACACCAAGCACAACCGGGACGTTTCGATCGGTTTCCGGTACGGTGACCAAAGGAGGTTCGGCGGTTCAAGGCGCTTTTGTTCGCCTGAAAGGTAACGGAACCTTTAACGAAGCAATTACTGCTGCTGACGGTACGTACAGCTTTAAGGTACCGGAAGGTTCCGGGTATGTTATTAGTGCTTTCTTGCCCGGTGTTGGTGAGACGCCACCACTTGCCGCTTTCAGTGTGTCAGGTAGTGACGTCTCTGGAAAAGACATTGCTCTTGGGGCGACTAATACCATTACCGTAACGTTTTCATCCAGTGTAGCGAATGCGTCAGTAGAAATGGTAAGTTCGACTGGCGTTGGAAATCGCGTTCCGGTATCTAATGCCAGCACAGCAACATTACAGTTGCCTAATGGTAGTTACAATGTTCGCGTTAACATCCCAGGTGTACCAATTGGCCCAACCGATATTGCTGCAACTAGCGGGGCAACGGTCTACAGTAACACGACCGGTAGCGTAACGGTTGACGGAAACGAAGGGCTAACAGTGACCCTGCCAACGCTTAGGACGGTGTCTGGTACGGTTAAAGATGCTAGCGCAAACGCCATTGCCGAGGCTTGGGTTGAGATTGGTAACCCGACGACCGGAGTTCATTTTGGAACAAAATCGGCTGCTGACGGCACCTTTAGTTTATTGGTAGGTAATGCCGCTACTGATTATTTCTTGAACGCGATGAACCCCGGATACTTCCGCGACGCTTCTTCTCTTACGGTAAACGCGTCAGTTGCTGACGGTGACCTTACCGGCATTGTGTTGACACTCGCCAGCGCCTCGACGACCATTTCTGGTCAGGTGTCGGTGGGGGTGACCGGTGCGGCAAACGCCTTTATTCGAGCCGAAAAACAAGGTGGTGGTTTTAGTGGAACTCAAGCCGATGCTAACGGTAACTATTCGCTCCCGGTATCCAGTGGGGTATGGCGAGTCTACGCGGTTGCCGAAGGTTATGCGGAAACCGGACTTACCGATAACCCGATTGACGTTACTGCTGGTTCTGTAAGTGGTAAAAATATCACGCTCAGCACCACCGTTTCTTTGCGGGCACCAAAATCGAAACCGATTACCCCATCTTCCGGAGGCACTCTGGAGGATACGACGCAAGGTGTTCGATTAACCATTCCGGCAAATGCGCTTGGTAGTTCCACGGCAGCTGGTAACATTCAAGTTAAAGAAACAAACAACGTGCGATCGACTTCAACGGCGCTGCCGCTTGGCAACAAAGCAAAAGAAATCAAGGCGACGAACTCTTCTGGAAATCCTATTACGAACCTCAACGACAACGTTACCGTAGAGATGACATACACCAAAGCTGAGCTGGCCGCAACGAGATCAGCAGCAGACAGCGCTATCAATACCAAAGCGGAAACAGATCAACTGAAGATGGCTTACTGGGACGAGACAACTGCAAACTGGGTACCGCAGTCGACAACCATTACCTATAAGAACGCAGCTGGTGATGTTATTACCGACGACACAACAATTGACACTGCGGCAGAATTTGATGCTACGGTTGCGAGCGTAACCGTTTCAGCGGGTACTAATCACTTCTCTCTCTACGCGCCTGTTGTGTCGACCGATCCTTCGGCACCTTCTACGCCAACTGGTTTTGACGGAACAGCTTCAAGCTCAACACAGATTGCGCTTTCTTGGACGCAGGTTAGCGGAGCAACGTCGTATGACATTTACCGATCGACATCTTCTGGAGGAACCTTTTCTCGGTTGGGATCTGAACCAACCGTTTCGAGTGGCTCCACGGTTACCTACAGCGACACAGGACTTAGTGCCAGTACGGCCTACTACTACAAAATTACCTCACTTAATGCCTCTGGAGAATCTGCAGCATCTTCTGAGTTGTCGGTTGCGACCAGTGCCACACCGGCGGCTTCAAGCGGTGGTGGGGGCGGCGGACTTGGCTTCCTCCCAAGTATTGTCGTGCCGACACCGACAAGTGCGGATAATTCAGAGACACCTACCGAAGAACCAACAACTGATTCATCCACAACGCCTACAACCACTGAGCCAAACGAACGTGAGCAACAAATTGAGCAGATACTTACTGACGCGGGTGTCCTCGCGGGGGGTGACGCTGCAGTGATTGCGGAAACGGTTGGTGCGCAAAAGGATAGTGAGCTAGAGGCGCACTTTAAAAAGACCGTGGTTCAGAAAATTGCGTCATCCGACGAAAACGTAGAGGTAGTAAATCGACTTGTTTCCTTTGTTACCTATGGGACACCGTCAACCTTAATGCTTGGGGCGGGAGAGCGTGGCGGTGTCGTCAATTCTTTCCATGCGGCATTCGGGCATCTACCAACAAGCGAAACCGATTGGCAAGATGTATTGAAAATTGCGGGCGGTCGGTGGCCAACAAGTCGCAGCGAAACGCGCGAAGCGGTCGCAGCCAAGAATTTTGTAGCTATATATCACCACCAACCAAATATGGAAGATTCGCACGAGAACGCCGCGGTAACCGTTTTGGCTTACGGTCTCCGACCTACAACACGCAACCTCGACTCGGAACGCGTGGCGATTACTACTTACCGTAAAATTTTTGGTCACGTGCCGGTTACGGCAACGGCATGGGACGCGGTGCGCGCTATCGCTTACTCTGGGGCGACTCGATAGAAACGGTTACAAACTAAAGGTGAAGCTTCTCAGTCATTTAGTGGGAGTGCTATCTATGCGGTATGGGCACTAGGATTGTCTTGGTTCATGGCTGGAAAGGAAACCCGGATAATCACTGGTTTCGCCGGTTGCGCAACGAGTGCGAAGCTAAAAGGTACATCGTTATCACGCCGCAGATGCCGAATCCCGATCACCCGAAGCGTGATGAGGGGGTGCGCCATTTGGTAGAAGCTGTGCCGAATCCAGACGAAGCAACCTACTTTGTAGGTCACAGTCTTGGCTGCATTACCATACTGCGTTATTTTGCCGGGTTGATCGCCTCGTCGCGTGTTGGTGTGCTGTTCTTGTTGCCGGCTTTGTGGAGTCCATTGGGCTTAGTGTGGCCGAAGAATTTGTAGCCAAACCGGTCGATAGTGGAAAAGTAAAGTCTGTTTGTCCAAATATGATTGCCTTTGCCTCAACGAACGATGAGTAGGTACCAGCCGCGCAAGCAAACTTTCTGAAGGAAGATTTTGGTGCTGACGTTATAAAGGTAGAAAACGCCGGCCATTTTCTGAGCCGAGATGGTTTTGAAACCTTCCCTGCGCTAGCTGAAAAACTGAGCGAATTAGTGAACCAAACGTAAAAATGATTGACAAGTTTTGTTAATTGTGTAACAATACACTCTTATATTTATCAAGATATATGAGCACAGAATTCCGTCCACAAGCTATAAAAACCACATATTATGGGGTTGCAACGGTAAGTACGTTACTGGTTGCAGTTTTGATTTTGTTTGGACTGCCAAATACAGCCGCTGCGAAAATAGGATCAGATAGTTGCCAAAAAGATAAGCTGAGCGACGCCTTAAGCTTGCAGTCAGTAGCAGCTAGCTCTGCTAACCTTGCAGAAAGTGCACTTGGTGTACGACCAGCATATCAAAGCGAGGAAACCATAATTAGTGGCGAATATGTGATTACGGATACGCGTTACTACGAAGAAAAGGTGAGTAGAAAAAAAACGACATATGGTTGTATTGGAGAGCGAAAAGAGTACGACGCTCAATTTAATCCAGCGAGTTACAAAATAATATATTGGTCAGATAAGCATGACAGACAGCTACTATCGATGATTGAGTACTACGATTTTAATGAGACAGATCGGCCGATGGTTGCCGTGTCACTGCTTCTTAACAAAGGCAGTGTTCAATTGACAAGTAGGAATGCTGCTCGTATTGGTGATTTGCTAACGTGGACTGAGGCTAAGTTGATTGCTCTTGTTGTGCCGGTTGCACAAGCAGCAAAGCACGCTCCAAATAACCCACAGTTTATACTAAGTAGTTACACCGATCCGTCGCATCTTGAGCTTATCGATCTTAAAACGGGTTACAGTTTTGGCGTAGAGGTGGCGCCCGCGGAATCATCTGCTGTACTGTCGCCATCAGATGAGGGAGCTGCACTCTCAAACTTGAGTGTTCCAGCAAAGAAAGGGAAGCGTTCGGACGTTGTTGCCGAGACTCGAAACCGTACCCTTTATATTTATGCAGATTTTTATGCCAACCCGCTATTTGGCTGGGGAGGTAGTCATATAAGTGATTGGTATACTAAAGAATGGCGAGGTACCACGTTTACCACGGATAAAGGAAAAGTTCTTGGTAGTAGTGCGGCGTTGACCCAGACGGCAGAGGGCATTTCGCAGACCGTAACATACTGGTTCAATAAACACGGAAAAATTACTGCGCAAGAGTAGCTGCGGTGCTTACACGTAACCCATAGCATATTTGGACACGTAACGCGCCGCACGCTATGCTAAAAGAATGGTAGTTGGCATAGACGCATCGCGCGCGAACAGAAAAGTAAAGACTGGTGTCGAATGGTACTCGTACCACATCATTGAGGCGCTAAAAGACATTGTGCCAAATGAGGTGACTATTCGGCTCTATAGCGATACCCCGCTTGAGGGGCGACTTGCTCGCTTGCCAAACAATTGGGAGTCTCGGGTGTTGCGCTGGCCGCCGAGGTACCTTTGGACGGTGCTTCGCCTAAGTGCGGAGTTGTTTAGTAGTCCCCCAGATATACTGTTTGTTCCTGGAAGCGCGTTACCGTTTGTTTTGCCAAAACGTACAGTGACGACATTGCACGACATTGGTTTTGTTCGTTTACCTAAAGCATATCGTCGCCGTTCTCGCTTGTATTTACTGTTTAACGCTCGCCGCGCAATCAAACACTGTGCGCGTATTATAACTATCTCAACCTTTTCTAAAGATGAAATTGAAGACGTCTACGACGTCAGCGGTGAAAAAATTGTAGTGACTCCACTTGCTGCTCACAGGACAACGGTTGCACAAAAAAACGGTAGTTCTAGTTCGCAAATGGCAGCACCATATTTTCTTTATGTTGGGCGGTTGGAATCGAAAAAAAATATTGCTGGCATCGTGCGTGCATTTTCTCAGTTTCGCACTGCGAACCCGATCGTGGAATTGGTCTTGGTTGGAGCCCGTGGATATGGAGCAGAGGAGATTGACCATTTGCTTGATGAACTTGGCGCTACTCGTATTACCGTATTACCATGGGTCTCTGAAGATGAGCGTTTAGCCTTATTGGCGGGTGCAAAAGCGTTTATTTTTCCATCCTTTTACGAAGGTTTTGGTATGCCTATTTTAGAAGCGTTTCACGCAGGCGTGCCAGTTGTAACCGCCGATAGGGGGGCTATGCGTGAGGTTGCCGGAGATGCTGCATTGCTTGTTGATCTGGACAATACTAATGAATTAGCAGAAGCAATGAAACATATCGTTGAGGATACTGCCTTAGTTGCTGAACTGGTTCATCGTGGTCATAATCGTGCTAGCCAGTTTTCATGGCAAAACACTGCTCAAAAAACGTGGCACACGTTAGCAGTGCTGCTTTAGAAAAGCTTGTGGGGAGCTAGTTGGCGCGGTATACTTTTTCTATGCACACTTTTATTGGACAAGAAAAATGGCAAACTTTTTTTTCGAATGCGATAGCGAATGGCAAGCTTAACCATGCGTATCTTTTTTCAGGACCGGCGCATCTTGGCAAACAAACTTTTGCCCGGTTACTGGCAGCAAAATTGCTTGGTCAAACGGGCGACACGCAAAGACTTCATCCGGACCTATTAGTGCTTACCGAGGAAGCAAGTCAGACAGTCGGCATTGCTACCGTTCGTCAGTTTATTACGGCGATTTCTAGTTCGCCGCTTGTCGGTAATCGTCGAGTGGCCTTGATTCCGGAAACAGAGCGGGTTACTGTTCAGAGTTGGAATGCGCTGCTGAAAACACTAGAGGAGCCACCACCAGCTACCATTTTTTTTCTTATCGCCGAACACCCAGAAAAGCTACCAGCTACGGTGCGATCACGTTTGCAGTATTGTCGCCTGGCGCCTGTCCCTGTGGCAACCTTGTCGCGAGCGCTGCAGCGGCGTGGGGCAAGCCATGCGTTAGCCGAAGAGCTAGCCGCAGTTTCGGGTGGTCGTCCCGGCCTCGCCCTTGGTTGGTTCAGCGATAAAGCAGCGTATGAAACGTATAAAAAGACAACGCAACAGTTTATTGAGTTATGTGCTGGTTCAAGGGCGAGTCGATTTGCTTTTACTGAAACCGTAGCCAAAGAATCCTCTTTTGCCAGAGCCGATCTCTTGCGTCTTGTAGACGTTTGGTCTTTACTAGTACGAGACGGGCTACTGTTTGCTATGGGTGAGTCAGAATTGATTATTCATCGCTATTTACAAAAAGAGTTGGCGACGCTTTTGGGCGCACATTCACTTTTTTACTGGCGCGACGTCGCACTTGAACTGGTAAATCTTCGTCGTCGACTGGAGGCTTATAGTAACCGTCGCTTGGCATTAAACGCTTTTTTCTTTACTCTATCTATATGACATTGACGCGCCCAATTCGCCACTATCTTATTTTGCTTTTGCTGCCGTTCACCTTGCTCATGGGTGGGTGCTTTGAGGGATTGCTGGGTACGAGCAGTTCAAAGACAGTGGTCGAACCTGTGGGCGTTTATAAATCAGCTGATCGTGGAGATACATGGGCAACGTCTAATCTCATTTTGACAACCAGTGGGCAGTCTCGTCCAACTCTTAACGACACGAATGTGCAGACGTTGGTTATGGATCCAACTGACCGGCAGACACTCTATTTGGGGAGCCAAGGACAGGGGCTTTTTTATACCTATGACTCGGCGCAGCGCTGGTGGCAATCAGGGCCGATTCGAAGCGGTACCATTAACGATATCGCCGTTCCCTACAACCCTAACGAGCGCTGCACCGTGTACGCGGCAACGGTTAACAGAATTTTGAAGACAACAGATTGTGGCAGGTTCTGGCAGCAACCATATTTTGACACTCGAAAGGATACAAGTGTGCTTAGTCTTGAAATTAATCACCAACAAGCGGCTGTTGTTCTTGCGGGAACCTCTACTGGTGAAATTTTAAAAAGTGATGACGCTGGTCAGAGCTGGGAAACGGTTGCTCGCCTCGGTGGTGCGGTCAATCGTATCGTCGGCCACAACATTAATCCATCGGTGTTCTATGCGGTTGTTGCCAAAAAAGGTATTTGGAAAACAATCGATGGGGGAGCCACCTGGCAAGATGTAAGCGATGGGCTGAAAGAATTTTCCGGCGCTAAAGATGTCAGCGCCATCGTGGTAGATCCTATGCATCCAGACACCATGGTTGCCGCCTCAAAGTATGGACTCGTTCGCACAACGGACGCAGGGGTAACATGGGCGGCACTGCAGTTGCTTACTCCGCCGGGGAAGGTCGTGATTAGCGATGTTGCCATGAATCCGCAGAACGCAAGCGAGCTTTACTACACGACCACGACAACGCTTTATCGTTCGAATGATGCCGGTGCAACATGGGAGACACGTCCCTTGCCGGCACCAAATACAATGACTAAATTATTGGTAGACCCTAAGCTGGGTAGTACTCTCTACTTAGGAGTGCTTCGTGTCCAGAATACCAACGGCGGCTCACTCATTGGATTTTAGCAGTATGCATGCACTTATCAGTAAACAACAGGAAGATTTAGAGCACGCCATCGAATATCTTCAGCAGGATTTGCAGACCATTCGTGGCAATAGAGCGCATCCGAGCTTAGTAGAGGGTATTAAGGTACTTGCTTATGGTAGTGAAATGCGACTACAAGAACTGGCAAGCGTAAGCGTACCGGAGCCTCGAACGATACAGGTTCAACCATGGGACAAGGGACTACTAAAAGATATTGAGCGTACATTGAATCAGGCAGATCTTAATGTTGGCATTAAAAATGATGGTCAGCTTCTTCATTTGACGTTGCCATCGTTGACCCAGGAAACGAGGATGAATCTTTTGAAGGTATTAGGCCAAAAGCTGGAGCAGGGAAGGGTGCAGGTTCGTCAAGTGCGCGAACGAATCAAAGAATCAATTCAGCGGGCAGAAAAGGCAAAGGAAATAACTGAAGACGATCGGTTTGATGCCATTAAGGAGCTCGACGAGTTAACCCGTCAGTATCTTGGGAAAATAGAAGATATAGGTAATCGTAAGGAGAAAGAAATTAATACCATTTAATGTTAGGCGTACTGGTTTTTATTTTAACCTTGTTTCTTTTGGTACTTGTACACGAGTACGGTCATTACGCGACCGCTCGTTTCTTTAAGGTGGGGGTTGAAGAGTTTGGTATCGGTTTTCCACCAGCTATTGCTCGTTGGGCCAAAGGAAAAACAGTAATTTCTTTAAACTGGATTCCGCTAGGAGGATTCGTTCGTATTAAGGGTGAAGACGAGAACGATCGTTCTCCTGACAGTTTTTCTGTTCAGCCTGTGTACAAACGCGCACTCATTATCGCTGCTGGAGTTATCATGAATGCACTGGTTGCCGTCGCACTATTCAGTATTGGTTTTGGTATTGGCATGCCGCAAGACATTACGGATGGCGCGCCAGCAGCAACGACTGTTACGAGCGCGACGCACCGAGTTATGGCGGTAGTGCCAGATGCCCCAGCAGATGGTGTTATTGCTGATGGTGACAGCATGGTAGCACTGGACGGGCATACTTTTTCCAGTCTGCAAGATTTGCAGGGCTATGTACGCGCACATGCAGACCAGCCAGTTGCCGTAACGATTAGTAAAGAAGGAACCCAGCGAACAGTGACACTGACACCAACCGCTTTAGCAATAGAAGGTACAGCTGAACCGGTTATTGGTTTTGGCGTGCAGCTTAGCACTATCGGTATTGTGCGTTACCCTTGGTATCAAGCACCCGTGGAGGGGTTAAAGATGACTGGCGAAAGTTTTGTGCTTATTGTAACTACCCTAGGTAATGCCCTTGGTAATCTCGTCCGCGGATCACCCGCTGGCATCGATATTGCCGGACCAGTCGGCATTGCAGTGGTAACCGGCAACGTGGTGCATCTTGGTTTTTTGTACCTTTTGCAATTTGTTGCGCTTTTGTCTATCAACCTTTCGTTCGTAAACCTTTTGCCGTTGCCGGCGCTCGATGGTGGACGGCTACTCTTTATCCTTATTGAGGCAGTTCGTAGAAAGCCGGTTCCGTCGCACGTTGAATCGAGAATTCATCAGATTGGGTTTTCATTTCTACTTCTCTTGGTCTTAGTGGTGACCTTTTTTGATATTTCTCGCTTACACCTTGCGGTTCCTCATTTGTGGTAGGTGGTTGAGTTTAGGCGTACTCTTCCCTATACTTGAAGCGAATGACGCCTAAAAAACAGAGCAAAATACTTTTCTCGGCACTCTTTACTCTAGTGTGTTTGTTTGGTGCATCACAGGCGCACGCAACTTCTTATTTTGATGCAGACGTTCAGCTTTTGCGCGACCAAAGTACAAAAAAGATTTATGCGGTAATTGACGGGATTCGGCATTATATTCCAAATTTCGATGTATTGCAGTCTTATGCCTATCGGTTCATTCATATTAAAGACGTCAGTAGTTCGACGTTGCAAGCGTTTACTCCTTTACGACTTATTAAGTCATCGTTGGGTCCTCGCGTTTATCTTTTAGACCAGTTAAGTGGACAGAAGGTCTGGTTTCCGACAGAAAAAAGCTTCCTTGATTCTGGAGAGCAGTGGAAGGATATAGTGCATATAAGTGGAGACGATAGTCGAACATTACGAAATGGTCGGCTGGTGAAAATAGCAGACGATCCAAACATTTATTATCTGGATTACACCGCACAGACGAGAGCGCTTATTCCGTCCCCCGATCTTTTTACTGCAGCGGGCTTTCGTTGGTCTGACGTTCTTACTGTTCCCCAGCCACTGCTTGACGGCTATCAGCAAATCGATCCGTTAAGTTTAGACACCTTGCCTGCACCACCCGAACCACCGACAGCACCACCAAGCGCTGCGTTATCTGTCAGCCTCGCGGTGACTAGCCTTCCCGTAGCGGTACCCTCTGGAACAACCAGAAATGAGGTAGCAAAGATTGTGCTCCACGGAGGAGACAGTACGGCTAGTGTGGAGGCTATCACTATTACCAGACGTGGTTTCCTGCAAGATCGGGACGTTACCAGCTTACTCGTGTTTGACGAGAGCGGCTTTGCGCTCACCCGACCGCAGCAATTTGTGAACGGAGCTGTGCATTTTACTTTTCTAAAACCAGTTTCGGTTGCCGCCAACCAAACACAGTCACTGACCCTAACGGCAAACTTTGCCACAACGTTAGCAACCGGTAGTCAAAGTACGGTTACATTTTCATTAGAGAACGCGGCTGATATAGAGTCGACCGGAGGAACCATAACGGGTTCCTTTCCGCTTCTCAGTAGGACCTACACCGTGTTGAATAGCACGGCACTTATAGGTTCGCTGCAGGTTTCCGTTGTGCAGCTCTCCAGTGGTGCACGCGATATTCGTGTAGGCGAAATCAACCAAGACCTCAACCGTTTTAAGTTTACCGTGCAGACTGGACGAGAGTCCGTAAGCGTTGAACGGCTTGTGCTGACGATGGTTGGCAATGGGTCAATTGATGATTTTGCACATCTGAAACTGGTTGATAGCAGCAGTAGGTCAGTCGCTGTAGCTGGTTCAACGAGTGGTAACACGGTCGCTCTTCGGTTTACTTCGCCGTACAGTATAAGTGCCGGACAGAGTCAGGAATTTATTTTACGCGGCGATATTATATCGGGTAACGACCGTCAGGCACAGTTTATTATTGAAAACGACTATGATATCTATGCCGTGGGAAACAGTTTCGGTTATGCAGTTTCTGCTGTGTCTGCGGGTATTGGCGGCAGTTTTCCCGTCGGTAGTACCTTACTGACGGGCGTTAATGCCCTGCATATTATTGGCGGAAGTGTTGTTGTGGCGCTGTCTACCAATAGTCCGAGTGGTCCATTAACAAAGGGGGCAAGCGACACCGTACTTGCTAGTATCGATATTCGACCAAGTGGACAAAACCTGCGCTGGGATCGATTGACTATCGAAGTTGCAACAACTGCACCACACACAAAATTTCTTGGCTCGCTTTCTTTGCGACTAAAAGGAGGAGATCGCATAGCCACCGTTGATGCCGATACGGTGACCGACCATTCAGTTACCACCTATCTATCGACAGCGCCCATATTAGTAAACGGTAAAACCTATACGTATGAATTAGTAGGGAGCCTAAGCGATGCCGTCCAGGCAAGCGACTCGTATCAAGTTAATTTTTCTAATTTTCATTTTACCGTAAGCGGAGAGACAAACACGGTTACTTTTGCAACGGTTGTTGCTGGACCTGTTCGTGCAACACAGGAAATTTCTCTCTTTGTCAGAAACGACCCGCGGTTCACTGCCGCCTCAATACCGGCCGGTAAAGTGAGAGCGAAAATTGGACGATTGCTCTTGAAAGCAAGCCCGGGAGAGGATATCAAAATAGACGAAGTGGTGCTGGAGCCTATCGGTTCGTCTCCGGTTATTTACAGCCACGGCTTTTCTAATTTGAAACTTGGCAATGTAACCATTGTCTCACCAAGTGGTGGATCCTATCGTTTTCCATTGAGCGTGACTATTCCCGCTAATCGCGAGTACGGGTACGACCTGCTGGTTGATTCCTCGTTTGCCAGCGACGGTTCGGTGGCACAGTTTACGATTGGCGGCATTACCGCGCACGGCAAAACATCGGGCGCGCTCATCAGTGTGACTTATGGAAATGAACAAACAACAGCGGTGGTAGTAGAGCGAAGTGTGCTTACGGTTTCACCCGACACAACTTTCACTGGCGGCACGGCAACCACCGGAAGAAATGTGCCAGTTGCCGGCTTTACCGTTACTGCCTCTGGCGCCGAGGATATTCAGTTAAGCGGACTTACCTTTATTGATGCACCAGGTTCGAGTGGCCTATCGGTCACCCGTGGCTATGCGAGTATGCGGTTAGTGGATGCGACAACTGGGTACACACGTGGCTCAACCATAAGTTCACCCGTAAGCGGTAGCGGTGGTAATCGAGTAACCGGACCGACCCTTGCGCCTGGTCAAGTCATGCGCTTGCGGGTTTACGTTAATACAACGGACGGTGTTACTGGGGATACCATTGCGCTCCAGCTCTTAAGTGTCGAAACCATTGGTCGTGATTCTCGAATTGCAGCCGAGGTTGCCGGAGTACCACTAGCAACAGGCAGCGTGACCTTCTAATCAGCTTGTCATTGGCTTTTGACCGCCGCTTTGACGACGGTCTTTTTTTCTCGTACAATAAGACAACTTTACGACTATGCTGCAATCTACTTTATTTGGTAAAACTCTCCGAGAGCCGCCTCGCGATGACCAGAGCACGAATGCTCAGTTGCTGCAGCAGGCAGGCTACGTTGATAAGTTGATGGCGGGTGTTTACTCGTATCTACCCCTTGGGTATCGGGTACTAAAGAACATTGAACATATTATTCGAGAAGAGCTCACTGAGATTGGAGGACAAGAATTGCTGTTGCCAGCGCTTCATCCAAAAGAGAACTGGATGGTTACTGGTCGCTGGGATGGTCCCGACCCGTTGTACAAACTTGAAGATGAAAGTGGTCACGCCTATGCCCTTGGCTCTACCCACGAGGAAATTATTACGCCGCTCGTTAAGCGCGACGTACATTCGTATCGAGATTTGCCGCTTGCGCTCTATCAGTTTCAGACAAAGTTTAGAGCAGAGCTCCGTGCCAAGTCCGGTATGCTTAGAGGGCGTGAGTTTATTATGAAAGATTTGTACTCGTTTCATCGTGATGAGGCTGACCTAGCGCGTTACTACGACGTCGTCAAAGAGGCCTATGTAAAAATTTTTAAACGCTGTGGCATTGGTGAAGAGACCGTTCTCACTTTTGCTTCTGGCGGTTCGTTTGCTAAGTACTCGCACGAGTTTCAGACGCTTACTGCCGCTGGCGAAGATACTATCTACCTCTGTCCTACCTGCCGAATTGCTATCAATGATGAAATTATTGCCGAGCAACCAAACTGTCCGCAGTGCAAGGCGGATCGAGGAAAGCTTATAGAACAAAAAGCGATAGAGGTTGGTAACATTTTTTCTTTGAAAACAAAATACTCAGCGCCGTTCGGCCTTACCTTCAAGGATGAAAGTGGAACGGAAATGCCCGTCCTCATGGGTTGCTACGGTATCGGACTCGGGAGAGTTATGGGGACCGTTGTTGAAGTGCACCATGACGATCGGGGTATCGCGTGGCCTAAAGCAATTGCTCCTTACGATGTTCATGTGGTGCGACTTGGTGATTCACCTTCTGTCGTTGCTGCCGCCGACACACTTTACGCCGACTTGCGAAAAAAGAACGTGAGCCCTCTCTACGACGATCGCGATCTTTCTGCTGGTATCAAATTGAAAGATGCTGACTTAATCGGTCTGCCGCTGCGGGTAGTGGTTAGCGAAAAAACAATGAGTGCAGGGAAGATTGAAGTTAAGCGTAGGATCGAAGAAGAATCGAACTTGGTTGATGGCCTTGAAGCACTAGTAGCACAGTACTTATGACCATTTTTGGACGAGCACTTGGTCGACTAACGAAAGATATCGGTATCGATCTTGGTACCGCGAATACCCTTGTGTATGTGAAAGATCGTGGCATTGTCATTAATGAGCCGTCGGTTGTCGCAGTTAATCTTCGCACCGATCAGATTGTTGCCGTTGGGCACGAAGCAGAGCGCATGGTAGGTAAAACGCCGGCACACATCGTAGCAACGAGACCGCTTGTGGACGGGATTATTTCTGACTACGAGGTAACCGAGAAAATGCTGCGCTACTTTATGGATAAGGTGCAGCAAGAAAGCTTTTCCCTTTTAAATCGTCCACGGGTCGTTATTTCTATCCCGACCGAGGTAACCGAGGTCGAACGCAAAGCAGTAGAGGATGTGGTTCGGGCGAGCGGCGCTCGGGCGGTCTACCTCATCGAAGAGCCTATGGCGGGAGCTATTGGTACGCGTCTTGCTGTGCAAGAGCCGACTGCAAACATGGTGGTTGACATTGGCGGGGGCACAACGGAAATTGCCGTTATTTCACTTGGGGGCATTGTGACGGCAAAATCGCTTCGATTGGCCGGTGACGAACTTAACAAAAATATTATTCAGTTTGCTAGAGATCAGTTTAATCTGCTGCTCGGCGAGCGTATTGCTGAGGACATTAAAATTGCCGTTGGTTCAGCAGCGCCACTTGAGGAGCCGCTAGAGACCAGTATGCGGGGCCGTGATTTGGTGAGCGGTTTACCAAAAGAAGTGACCGTCAATGATACGCAGGTCAGGCAAGCCATGGCCCGGTCAGTAAAAACGATTATTGAACACATTCGGGGCATTCTCGAGATAACTCCACCCGAACTCGTTGCCGATATTTACGAGCGCGGTATTGTATTGCTTGGTGGCGGAGCATTACTGCGCAATCTTGACCGCGCTATTTCAGATGCTACCCAAATTCCAGTGCGGGTTGCCGATGACCCGTTAACCTGCGTGGTGCGCGGAACCGGTATTTTGCTCGACAGCATAGAACTTTTAGAAGAAGTTGCCATTCCTTCAGCGCAAGAATTACCGTACGGTTCGTAGTTGCCTTCTATGCGGTTTCGACTGCGACAGCGAATGGCACTTTTCCTCCTCCTTTGTGTCTTACTGGTGGCTATTGAGCTGACGCCCGTGGGGAAACAGATGAGCGCACGCGTTGTCGGGTTGACGCAGCCAATTGAACGGGGACTTTACGTTATGAGCTCAACCGTGCGAGGTACATTCTACCATTTGCTCGTTGGTGGTGAGGTAGCAGATAAGATAGCTAGCCTTGAAGGGGAGGTAGCGCGCTTGGCTATTGATAGAGCACGATTCGAGCAACTAACGGCAGAGAACGACGAACTACGCTCGATTACTGGTTTCCAGTCAACCATTCTCGGTACGGTGGTGCCATTGCAGGTGATTGGTTTTGATCCGCGCGCGCCTAAAGATTTGTTGCGCTTGGACGGTGGACGTCAGCGGGGAATTGCAGAAGGTTCTGCTGTTGTTACTATCAATGGTAATTTGATTGGGGTGATTGCCGACGTTGGAGAGCAGAGCAGCGTCTTTCGTTTATTGAGCGGTTCCGACCTGCAAATTCCGGCTAGAGTACCAGCACATGATGGAGCCTTTGGCATATTGGCGAGCCCAGAGGGGTTGTCGCTTACGGTGCAGCAAATTCCAAAGACGGCTACCGTTACCGAAGGGGATGTCGTTGTTACCGGTATTGGTTTTCCAGGCTTAGCCCCAAATATTCCGATTGGCAGTATCAGTTCGGTTCGTTCGACGCCCGAAGAATTATGGCAAAAAGCAACGCTGCAACCATTTGCAACAAGCGGAGCGCCGGATATTGTTAGCGTAATCGTGCTTAACGATGGAGCGTAGTCTCACTATCGCACTGGTGCTATTGACGCCGTATTTTGAGTCGGCGGTGCTTGGTATGTTTCCCTCATCAGTTGCCTCGATTGCGTTCTATCCGCTGGTTCTTCTGCTGGTGTTTAGTGTTTTTCCTTGGTGGCAGGGAGCCGTCATTACCTTGCTGGGTGGTATGTGGCACGACAGCGTGCTACTCGCCCCAGTTCTGTCCTCACTCTCCGCCTCTTTTATTTTTGCACTTCTTTATGGTGGTCTACTCTTTTTTTTAACAAACCGTTCGTTGATTGTAGATGTGGTTTCCGGTAGTCTTGCCTACGCGGCCTATATTGGTACCGTACTCTTGGTAAGCAACTTGATGGCGCAATTAAATCCAGCAGAAATTACGTATTCGATGAGTTTGCTAAATTGGCTACTGGGTATGCTAGTCGCCGCATTGTTCGCTGGTTTTATTAGACGGCGACCGCACCCGCACCAACTTTCATTTCCTTTTCGTCTTCTATGAATCCTTTTCCTGACTTTGATTCTGGCATCCCCGTTGAACGACGGAAGGTCTCGTGGGTTGACTACGTTGATCGGCCGTCTTTAGCGCATTACGTAGGTCGGCCACTAAATAAACGACAGCTGACCATCGCTGTTGTTGCTGTTTTTGTTAGCTTGCTAGCACTGCTGTTTCGAGCGGGCACCCTACAGATTCTCAATGGTAGTCACTACTTAGCGCTGGCTGAGGGCAACCGTATTCGGCATTACACGCTTCCGGCGCCACGCGGCATCGTCCATGATCGCTACGGAAGATTGTTAACGCAAAACGTGCCGCAGCTATCTCTAGCGCTCATTCCTTTTGATGTACCACGTGACGGCACAGAACGGCGCGCGCTATTTGAAAAAATTGCCGGTCCCGCGCAGCAGAGCGCCGACGCACTAGAGACTTCTTGGGGGCAGCTCTCTACGGCCAAGAAGAATGGCATCGAGCCAGTTATTATTCGCGCAAATGTGCCAACCGAAGAAGGGCAGACGATAGACCTCGTAACGCGCTCGCTACCGGGGGTACGGGTACTTACAACGCCGCGTCGAGCGTATCCAAACGATGACGGTTCGGCGGTGAGCTTGAGTCACGTCGTTGGCTACGTTGCGGATGTAACTGACAAAGATTTGACAACCGGTCGTTATGCCATTGAAGACGTTATCGGTAAGAGTGGTATTGAAGCTGTTTACGATGAGACGCTTCGCGGTAGCGACGGGTACAAGGAGGTTGAAGTGGACGCGCTTGGAGCAGAGCAGAAAAAATTTGCACAAGTAGAACCAACACCGGGAACGAATAGCTGGTTAACAATTGATACCGATTTACAGAACGTAGCGGAGGCTTCATTTAAAAAAGGTTTGGCGCGTGCCAAGGTAACGAAGGGCGCAGTGATTGTTCTCGACCCACGCAACGGTCAGGTGCTGACTATGGTTAGTGAGCCATCGTTTGATGCTGATCAGTTCACCCTTGGTTTATCGCCGACGGCGTACCAAGATCTCTTAACCAATCCCGACCGCCCATTGTTTAATAGAGCCATTCAGGGTCGCTACCCATCGGGTTCTATTATTAAGCCGGTTATAGCCGCTGGCGCACTCGAGGAAGGCATCATTACTCCAAAGACGAGTTTCCTCAGTACGGGTGGTATTCGAGTCGGGCAGTGGTTCTTTCCCGATTGGAAGGCGGGAGGTCATGGCATTACGAACGTCACCAAGGCGTTGGCCGATTCCGTGAATACTTTTTTCTATATTATCGGTGGTGGTTATCAAGATTTTACAGGACTCGGCATTGAAAAAATTGGCGAGTACGCTCGTAAATTTGGACTCGGGTCGCCGACTGGTATTGATTTACCAGGTGAAGTTTCTGGTTTGATACCTGATCCAGCATGGAAACAGTCAGTGAAGGGCGAGCGGTGGTACATCGGTGACACATACCACGCGGCGATTGGACAGGGAGATATTCTCGTCACTCCTATTGAAATGGCGGCGGCACTTTCTGTGCTTGCAAATGGAGGCACTCTTTATCGTCCCCATCTGTTACTCGATAGCGCTGGACCTAATCCTGTAGCATTTCCTGACCCAAAAGTTGCCGAGAATGTTGTTTCGGCGGCAACCATCGCAGCCGTACGTGGCGGATTGCGGGCAGCGGTTACCAGTGGTAGCGCGCGCTACCTAAATAGTTTGCCAGTAGCGGTTGCCGGAAAAACTGGAACGGCTGAACTCGGAGGTGACCATAAGCCGCATGCGTGGTTTACCGGGTTTGCTCCTTACGACAAGCCGCAAATTGTCGTCGTTGTGTTGCTGGAAGAGGCTGGTGAAGGTAGCACCTACGCTGTGCCAGTGGCGCATGATATTATTAATTGGTGGGCAGAAAATCGATATGAAACTTAGTCAGTTTCTTCAGAAGCCATATTCACGTATACTGTAGTTATGCCTATCTCAGCGTTTACCAAGAAGGGCGAGACGCCAAACGAAGAGCCATTTTCTGACCGCCAGTTAGCGCGGCCGGTTCAGGATTTTATACAAACCTTGCGGCAAGGAAAGGCACCTTACGAAGTAACGGAAGGTGAGCCGGTTATACATGTTTCGAGCGCAGTGTCTCACGCGGCACATTTTTACGAACGACTTCGTTACAGTGTTGACTACCACGAGGAGCACCTTCTTCGTCGGCACGCTTTTCAGCGCATATTACGTCGTCGGTTTTCTTCCGGCGAAATTAATGGGTCAGCAAGATCGTTGTTGGTTGAATTCGTGCATGCTCAGTACTTAAAGAACGATGCAGTTTCAGAATCAGTAATTCCTAGGGTGCAGATTATTCTTGACCGCTACGCATCGTTGTTTGCTGTCATCAATCAAACGCCGATCAATAATTGTGCTGAAATTTTACAGTGGTTGACCGGCGTGGCAGCAGCAGAACTCGATGCTTTTTTGGTGCCGACACCAGAAGAGGAAGCATTGGTAAATCTTGTCCGTGCTTCACTTGACCGAGACCGTCCTTTGGCAGCGTGGCGACTCAGCGACGAAGACAGAGCAACGTTAGAATATGTTGCTGCCTATCGGGCGCTCTTTTCACTTGATTTGCCAAAAATTAGATTTCTTTTGCTACGGCGTCGCATGAAAAACTGGCATCAATTTTCCCCTGCAGACGCAGAGCGTATCGTTCCCGAATTGCTTCATCATCACAAAGAAATTGAGCGAGCCATTACTCACCCAGCGAGTGATCGGTTTTATCGTGCTCTTCGGCGTCGATCACTTATTTTCCATGCACTCTACGATGTCATCAAGGATGATCTCTCTAGCGCCGAATTATTACTTAGTGATACTAATCGATTTGAAACAACCGTTAGGGAGATTTGTACGCGTTATTATCGCGCGGCCCGTGGACGACTTTATACTAGCGCTTTGCGCGCCATAATATATATTTTTCTTACAAAAATTTTGGTAGCACTTCTTCTGGAAGCACCTATCGAGGCATTACTTTATGGGGCAATAGCAACGACACCACTCATTACGAACTTGTCATTTCCTCCAATTCTTATGTTTCTATTGACGTTGACGATGCGATTCCCTCAGGAAAAGAATACCGAAGTCGTTCTCCGACTTTCAGAGACAATAAAATACGGGGGTGCCGGAAGAATTTTCCCCGAATTACGGGCGCCTCGGCGCGCCTCTGCGGTATCGACGGGAGCACTGACCTTTATCTATAGTATCGCTTTTGCTTTGACGTTTGGTTTTATTACCGCAACACTCAGCACCTTCGGCTTCACTTTGGTGGGTGTTCTCTTTTTTCTTTTCTTTCTTAGTATCGTTTCTTTCTTTGCCCTTCGCATTCGTCAGCCTGTCCGTGATTTGTTTGTGGAACGACGGCGAGACACTTTTCTTACGTCGCTTGTTGATTTATTGTCATTACCTATTTTGAAAGTGGGGCGGTGGATTGCCCTTACTTCCTCCCGCTTTAATGTGTTTCTCTACTTTTTTGATTATTTTCTCGAAGCTCCTATCAAAGCTTTTTTGTTAGTATCTGAGGACGTACTTGGTTTCTTCCGTGAAAAACGGGAAGATATTGTGTAGCTACTATGATGCGACTTGTTGGCAGTTTTGCCACACTGGTGATTGTTGGCTTGCTTGCCGTTTTTGGTTGGCAATCATACCAACAGTATCGTCAACCGGTAGCCTTGAAATTCGTTGTAACCTCCTGGACGACAGCGCAATTAGTCTCGGCGGTAGCTTCGCGTAATTTTTTTGCTGGTCGCGGATTGAATGTGAAAATTATAAACGTAGGTGAAGATTACGAAGCTGCATTACGTGCCGTGCAAACCGGAGAGGCAGACGGGGGAGTGTTTCCGCTTTCAGCACCCATTAAACTAACGCTTAGTGGGTTTCCAATGCGCGTGGTTGCTGGTGTGGACTATTCATCAGGAGCAGATGGCATTGTCGCGGCATCGGGTATCATTTCAGTGGCGGACTTAAAAGGGAAACGGGTAGCCTATGAGGCGGGGAGTTACGATGAGCTTTTATTGCGCGAGGTGTTACAGGAAAATAACCTTAGCATTGCTGACGTTATCAGTGTTCCAACAATGGCTGAGGCGGTACCACAGGCATTTCTAAAGGGAGAGGTGGATGCGGTCGTAAGTTTTCAACCCTTTCTCGATCAGGCCTTGCGAAGACCAGAGAGTACCGTACTTTTTTCTTCTGCCTCGCTCCCCGGATTCATACCAGATGTTATTGCCTTTCGGGAGGATGCCATTGAAAATAATCGTTCGGCAGTGCAGACCTTTCTTGGCGCATGGTTTGATGGTATTGCTGAACTAAAAAAAGACAGTCATTCGAGGCGCGAGATGTTGGCGGTAATTGCCGTTGTGGGTGGTACTACGATAACCGATGTTGAGCGTTCTCTCACCAGTATTAAGCTGTACAATTTTAACGATAATGCAATTGCTTTTACCTATACTGACGATTTACTCTCTCTTTATCGCAGCAGTCAGGAGTTTATTGATTTTAGGGCTGGGTACTTGACTAAGCCTATAGGACAGGTGGTGCGTGATATCATCGACCCATCGTTTATACGAAGCGGTTTACGGCAGTAGGGTAGCGAGGTACACTAGCGTTAGTTTAGTCATCTATCGGTATCATTATGAATAAACGCAATCTTATCATCATCGGTTCTGGTCCGGCAGGTTTGACGGCAGCCATTTATGCCAGTCGTGCTTCGCTTTCACCACTTGTGATTAGCGGGCCAGAGCCAGGGGGACAACTTACCCTAACTTCTGAGGTTGAGGATTATCCTGGTTTTCCGGAAGGGGTGTTAGGTCAGGACTTGATGGAAAAAATGCGGGCACAGGCAGAACGGTTTGGTGCAGAATTTCTCAGTGCATCCGTTGCTAGTATTAATGTTGCCAATCGACCATTTACCATGATGGCTGGCAGTACAGAATATAGCGCAAGAAGTATTATCGTTGCTACGGGGGCTAGCGCCCGTTGGCTAGATTTGCCTTCTGAGCAACGTCTCATCGGCAAAGGGGTGTCAAGCTGTGCGGTGTGCGACGGTTATTTTTTTAAGGGTAAAGACGTTGCCATTGTGGGGGGTGGGGATAGTGCTGCCAAGGAGGCGCTCTACCTTGCTAAACTTGCCAGTCACGTTACGCTTATTCACCGTCGTACAGAACTACGCGCTCAAAAGATACTACAGGATCGTTTACGGTCAGCAGAAAACATTACGTTAAAACTTGGCTGGGCAGTAGAAGAGGTGCTTGGTGAAATGGTGGTTTCTGGTCTACGGTTAGCTCCTGCTGAGGCGGGAGATGCGGAAAAGCTAGCGGTTGCCGGACTTTTTGTTGCCATTGGGCATATACCGAACACGAAGCCGTTTGTTGGCAGTCTTGCCCTCGACGATCAAGGCTACATTGAGAGTAAAGATGGAGTTCATACTTCTGTCGAGGGTGTGTTTGTTGCTGGAGATGTACATGATAGAACCTATCGCCAGGCGGTTACTGCTGCAGGTATGGGTTGCAAGGCGGCAATGCAAGCGGAAGAGTATCTTGAAGAGGTTGCGGCATGAGTACGCTGTTTGTCGTTGCGACGCCTATTGGCAACCTGGACGATCTTACCGGTCGCGCGCGTTTCGTTCTCAGCACGGTTCCAGTTGTACTCGCAGAAGACACCCGCCGGACAAGGATTTTATTGCAACACATTGGCGCAAATCCAACCGTTATTTCGTACCATCAGCATACGGTAAAACAAAAAAGAGAACGATTGCTTGAGTATCTCGCGAACGGTGACGTGGCGCTAGTTACCGACGCTGGCACCCCAGGCATTAGTGATCCTGGTGGCTTGTTTGTTGCCGAAGCATTTGCACGATTTGGCTCCACTATTTCAATTACGCCGATTCCCGGACCGAGCGCCATGGCGGCGGCGGCATCAGTCTGTGGTTTTCCTATGGATTCGTTTCTTTTTTTGGGCTATCCGCCACACAAGAAAGGGAGAAAAACGTTCTTCGATCGCGTTGCTGACAGCAAAGATTCAGTTATTTTTTACGAAGCCCCGCATCGTATTTTAAAGGCGCTCGTTTCGTTAGCCGAACGCTGCCCTAACAGGCAGTTAGTGATTTGTCGAGAGCTGACAAAGCAATTTGAAACGATTAGACGAGGTGCTGCTTCGGAAATATTGGCAGCAGCCAAGGAGGAATCGCCAAGAGGAGAGTACACGGTCGTCGTTGGTCCAGAGCGCTAGGTGGGGTTGCTAGTATTTGCGGGCTATTTTGCTTTACTGTATACTGTTTTCAAGTTGGGGAAAGGTAATTTTGCACCCAAGCAGATTACGCCCAACCGATACCTTTGTTCATTTACTAACTAACCATTATCGCCTATGGCGAAGATGACAAAATCGCAAGTCCTCCAGGCGCTCGCCGAGAAGACCGGTATGAGCAAGAAAGAGGTCGTTGCGTTCGTAGAGGCCTACACTGACCTCGCGTACCGCGAAGTTAAGGTCAACGGAGAGTTCCTGGTGCCTGGCATCGGGAAGCTGGTAAAGGTTCACCGGAACGCCCGTATGGGGCGCAACCCGGCAACCGGCGAGGAAATTCAGATTCCGGCAAAGACGGTAGTCAAGTTCCGCGTCGCTAAAGCCGCGAAGGACGCTGTCCTTTAAAGCTAGTTTTTTGGCGAAAACCACTTCGACGTACCACGTCGAAGTGGTTTTCTTTTTGTTCGTTAATTTGTCTCGCCTTTACCAAATGCTTTGGTCGCGCTAGGATTTCAGTACTACTATGAGAAAGTTTTATATCACGACCCCAATCTATTACGTAAACGATCGTCCGCACATTGGTCACGCTTACGCGACTTTTTCCGCGGACACTATTGCTCGCTATCATCGGCTTATCGGGGAGCCGACAATGTTTCTTACTGGTACCGACGAGAATGCGGAAAAAAATGTTGAGTCAGCAACTGCCGCCGGAGAAACGGACGTGCAGCACTACATTGACCGTATGTCTGCATTGTGGCAGGTAACGTGGGATGAGCTTGGTATCTCTAATGATGACTTTATTCGAACCACCGAAGAGCGGCACCTGCGAGGCGTCGAAAAATTTTGGCAGGCAGTAGAACAGTCGGGAGATATTTACAAAGGGCAGTATGAAGGGTTGTATTGTATTGGCTGCGAGGCTTTTTATCGAGAGAGCGATTTAACTCCCGAAGGACTCTGCCCACTCCACAAACGGAAACCTGAACTGGTAAAAGAAGAAAATTATTTCTTCCGAGTTTCAAAGTATAAAGATGCCCTGCTTCGTTATCACAACGAGCATCCGACTTTTGCTGCGCCCGCCTCGCGACGTCAAGAGGTGTTGCGCTACATTACCGATCATCTAGAAGACGTCAGCATTTCGAGAACAGCCAAAGGGTGGGGGATACCGGTTCCGGGGGACGCCTCGCAGGTCATCTATGTTTGGTTTGATGCACTCATTAACTATCTTACTGCGGTCGGTTATGGCACGGACGACGAAACATTCGCGAAGTGGTGGCCAGCGGATATGCATCTGGTTGGCAAAGATATTATCAAGTTTCACTGCGCCTTATGGCCGGCAATGTTGCTTTCCGCCGGTTTACCGTTACCAGCGCAGGTATTTGCCCATGGTTTTTTTACTATTTCAGAAGAAAAAATTTCTAAGTCACTCGGTAACGCAATTGATCCGCGCGATCTTGTGGAAACGTACGGCGTAGATGCTTTGCGTTACTTTTTGCTGCGTGAAATTCCGTTTGGAGGCGATGGTGATTTTTCTATTGAACGATTGGCCGGGCGCTATGACAGCGACCTTGCGAGCGGTCTCGGAAACTACGTGAGCCGCATCCTAGCTTTGACTAAGGGTGTAGAGATGCTGACCGTTGGCAACGATTTAAAGGTGGTCTTCGACGAAACATGGAAATCGTACCATCGGCATTTTGCGGCAAATGAACCTGGGCGAGTCCTTGAGGTAATTTGGCAGGTGTTAAAGGAAGGAGATCGTTACATTGACGAATGTGCTCCTTGGGCACTGAAGAAAGATGCCGAGAAAACGGATGAGTTGGCTGTTGTATTGGGGACGCTTATTGAAAGCCTGCGTCAGCTCGCTTGGCTCTTAACGCCATTTATGCCGGAAACGGCAATGAAAATCTTTACTTCTCTCGGGTGGCAAGATGAGCTTAAACGTTCGCTTACGGAGGCGAGCGTTTGGGGTGCACAAACGCACGGACCAGTGGTCGCCACTACTGACCCACTTTTCCCCCGATTAACCGCCTAGCGTATGGAGCTTTTCCATTTTTTTACGCTCGACATTATTTTACTGATTTTCCTCTTAGGGTTTGCGGCTTGGGGATTTGGCAATGGTTTTATTCGGGCCGTCGGCGGCATCGTCGGCATTATTATTGCTGCCTTTGTCGCTGGGCATTTTTATTTGCCATTGGCTGACCTTGTTGGTAGGGTATTTGGTCCTTTTCAGGGCGTAGCACGCATCGCTTCTTTCGCTCTCCTCTTTTTACTTGTTGGGCGACTATTTGGTTTCGTGGTGCTCATTGCTGAACGGGCTTTTGATTTTTTGGCTTTTCTCCCGTTTCTTAAAAGTATCAATCATCTTGCCGGCGCTCTTTTTGGTTTAATTCTTGGCGTACTTGTTCTTGGTACATTGCTCTACATTGCTGGTAAGTATTCAATATGGACTGGCTTTAACGATGCTGTTATTGCCTCACAACTTGCCCAGTATTTACTATCCGCATCAAGCATATTGCGTCCACTGTTCCCTGAAGCGCTTCGTCAACTGCAATCGTATTTCTAATGCTTTTCGATTCTCACGCTCACGCCCATTTTAATGCCTTTCGCCATGACAGCGACGAAGTGATTAAGCGTTCGCTGGCCGCTAAGGTTGAGATGTTACTTGTTGGTACCCAGCTGGATACCAGTAGTGCCGCTGCTACAACTGCTGAGCGCTACGCTGGCGTCTGGGCGGCAATAGGTCTTCATCCAATCCATACCACTCTCGGATACTTTGACCCAAACGAAGAGAATGGAGCGCCGTCTGGAGATGGTTTTCAGCGCCGAGCAGAACATTTTGACTCTGACCGCTATCGCGCAATTGCGGCAGCATCAGATAAAGTAGTCGCCATTGGTGAAGTCGGCCTTGATTATTATCGGTTAGAAGGCAGCCCAAGCGAACAAACGGCGGTACGAGAGAAGCAGCAGGAAGTTTTTCAGCAGCAGATTGAACTGGCAGCCGATCTTAATTTACCGTTATGTATTCATTGTCGGGATGCGCATGACGATGTGTATCGTATGCTCAAAAGTGCCCAGCAGAGACGCGGTGATCGCGTTCGAGGGGTTATTCACTGCTTTACCGGTACCGAAGCAGAAGCTGAAAAGCATCTAAGTTTAGGTTTTTCAATTTCTTTTTCGGGTATCATTACCTTTTCTGGACAGTGGGACGCCTTCATTCGTCGTACACCGCTTGAGCGATTGCTGGTAGAAACCGACTGCCCCTATTTGACACCGGTGCCCCATCGTGGAAAACGTAACGAACCGGCCTATGTTGCCTACACCGCAGCGCACCTCGCAAAAATTAAAGGACTCTCATTCGACGAAGTTGGCAGTATCACGGCAAAAAACGCTAAACGACTATTTGGCATTGAAGCGTAACATTTCGTTTCAGCACTTTCGTTTGCTATACTATACTCATTCACTACTAGCAAAACTATTTTATGGCAAAGAAGACCGACCGCCTGACTATCCCTTTTCGGGAACTACACATTGAAGACGTGCCGCTGGTTGGCGGAAAGAACGCGGCGCTAGGGGAGCTTTTTCAGGTACTCGTCCGGAAAGGTATTAACGTACCGGACGGTTATGCGATTACTGCGCATGCCTACCGAGAGTTTGTGACGCACAACGCCATTGATAAGAAAATTGCCAGTATTTTAAAGGTGTTGAAAACAAAAAAGGTTGCTGATTTACAACGTCGAGGAAAGCAGGTACGGGACCTTTTTTTGAAAACAGCATTTCCTGCGGACATGGAGAGGGAAATAGTGCGCTCTTACGGGGAGCTTGAAAAACGTTTTGGGAAGCGCATTGGGGTCGCGGTTCGCTCGTCCGCGACGGCAGAGGATTTGCCAGGGGCATCATTTGCCGGACAGCAAGAAACGTTTCTTAATATCGAAGGGGCTGAGGCAGTTCTTGACGCGACTCGTCGCTGCTTTGCTTCTCTCTTTACCGATCGTGCCATTTCGTACCGGGCCGATAAGGGCTTTTCTCACACGAAGGTCGCTCTCTCGGTTGGTGTTCAAATTATGGTTCGTTCTGACCTCGCGACAAGCGGGGTGGTGTTTACCGTACACACCGAAACCGGCTTTTCAAATGTTGTCGTGGTTACCGGTTCGTACGGTTTGGGCGAGATGATTGTGCAGGGTAAAGTTATTCCTGATGAGTTTATTGTTTTTAAACCGACGTTGGCGGCTGGCAAGCAGGCAATTATCGAACGGACGCTAGGTAAGAAAAAGCAAAAAATGATTTATGCAAAAACTGGCATTCGGCAGGTTTCGGTAAAAAAAGAGGACGAAACGGTTTACTGCCTAACCGACAAAGAAGTGACAACGCTTGCTCGATGGTGCGTAGAGATAGAGCGCTACTTTTCAAAAAAACATGGGCACTACCAGCCAATGGATATCGAATGGGCAAAAGACGGCAAGACCAACACGCTCTATATTGTTCAGGCCAGACCAGAAACCGTGCAGGCGCTAACGGACAAAACGGTCTACACCGAGTACGCGCTTAAGGGTCAAGGAAAGACGCTACTTAGCGGAGTTGCCGTTTGGTCTACGATTGGTAGCGGGAAGGTTCGTGCTATTCAATCTGCCTCACAGATGGGAAGTTTCAAAAAAGGAGAAGTGCTGGTTACGCAAATAACCGATCCAGACTGGGAGCCAATTATGAAAATAGCTTCGGCGATTATCACGGACAAGGGTGGCAGGACAAGCCATGCGGCAATTGTATCAAGAGAACTTGGTATTCCGTGTATTGTCGGTACAAGTCAAGCAACAACAGTGCTTAAAAATGGACAGCTCATTACCATCGATTGCTCATCAGGAGAAGTCGGTAACATCTATGCAGGTAAGGTACCGTTTGTGGTCAAACGTCATTCTTTGCCTAAGCTACCAAAGATGAAGACGCACATTATGGTAAACATTGGTTCGCCAGATGACGTGTTTCGTCTACATGCGCTTCCGGTGGAGGGTGTCGGTCTTGGACGGCTTGAGTTTATTATTGCCGGACACGTTGGTGTTCATCCAAACGCGCTTATCGACTACGCGAAATTACAAAAAGAGGCGCAACACAACAAAAAGACAGAAAAATTAGTGGCGGCCATTGACCAGTTAACCGTTGGGTACAGCGACAAGCGAGAATACTACGTCGCGAAGCTTACTGAAGGCATCGCAAAAATTGCGGCGACCTTTTGGCCGCACGATGTCATTATTCGTTTTTCTGATTTCAAAACGAACGAGTATCGAACATTGCTTGGTGGCGAGCGGTACGAGCCAGTAGAAGAAAACCCGATGCTTGGGTGGCGCGGTGCGTCACGCTACTACGACGAAAAGTTTACGAAAGCATTTGGCTTAGAGTGCGAGGCAATGCGCCGTGTCCGAACCAAACTAGGGATGGTTAATGTTGTGCCGATGGTGCCGTTTTGTCGAACACCAGATGAGGGCCGTAAGGTTCGGGCGGTAATGGCACAACACAAGCTGGATCGCGCCAATGATAAAAAATTGAAGGTATACGTTATGTGCGAAATACCTTCAAACGTTATGGAGGCAGATGCCTTTCTGGATGTGTTTGATGGTATGTCAATTGGTTCGAATGACCTTACGCAGCTCACGCTTGGTCTTGATAGGGATAGCGGTATCGTTGCGCACGTCGCTAACGAGCGCGAGCCAGCCTTGAAGCAAATGGTTGCTATGGCAATTGCCGCTTGTCTTCGACGCAAAAAGTATATCGGTATTTGTGGGCAGGCGCCGTCTGACTATCTAGACTTTGGCAAGTTCTTAATCAGTAAAGGTATTGAGAGTATCTCACTTAATCCTGACGCCGTCATTCCTATGTTGCTCGCTTTCGGAAAGAAGACGGTTGAGAAGGTCAGTAAAAAGAAACGGTAAATTCGTATGGCGCACACTGTTGGATTTATCGATCTCGAGGGGTGGGAAGAAGAACGGATTAGAAAAGAATTTCCTGACGAGGAGCTGTTTTTGGCAAAAAAATCACTCGCCGAAATCAGCGACGAAGACAAGGCAAAGCTAGAGGTGCTATCTGTTTTTGTTAGTTCCAAAGTGACCAAGGAAGAGTTGCTTAAGATGCCGGCGCTCAAGTTCATTTCGACCCGTTCAACGGGTTTTGATCATCTGGCGCTTGCGGCATGTAAAGAGCGCGGAATTATTGTTTCTTATGTCCCTGGGTACGGCGACCATACGGTTGCCGAGTATGCGTTTGGATTACTGCTTAGTCTTACCCGCAAAGTATACACGGCGCTAGATCGTATTAAAGAATCTGGTCCATTTTCTCCCGAAGAACTACGCGGTACTGATCTTAGTGGAAAAACAATTGGTATTATTGGTACCGGTCGTATCGGGATGGTATCCGTCAACATAGCTCTCGGGTTCGATATGCGGGTACTAGCTTACGACCCTTATCCGAAAGAAGAAACGGCAGCGGAGCTTGGTTACCGCTATGTTAGTCTGGACGAACTTTTGGCTAACTCTGATGTAGTCACCTTGCATGCACCGTACAGTGAGGCGACGCATCATTTGTTGAATGCAAAAAATCTCAAGCAGATTAAACGCGGGGTATTTATTGTAAACACAGCGCGCGGTGGGCTTATCGAAACCGATGCGTTAGTAACGGCATTACAAGACGGTACGGTTGCCGGCGCGGCGCTTGACGTGCTTGAAGGGGAAGGCGAAATCGGTGACGAAACGGCGCTCTTGCGCCACGCTGACGCTGATCCAGAAGCAGTAAAACTCGCGCTAGAAAATAGGGTGCTTATTACAATGCCAAACGTTCTGGTAAGTCCACACAATGCGTTTAACAGCCAAGAGGCAATGGAAAGAATTATGGACGTTACCTATGGCAATCTTCGTGCTTTTTTAGCAGGTAAGCCGGAGCATGTAGTACCACAGCAATGAAGTTAGACGATCTACGCGTCAGAAAAATTTTTGACTCTCGTGGTGAGCCGACCATCGAAGTTGTAGCACTCGACGGCGCTCGTGTTTCTCATCGTGCTGCGGTGCCCTCAGGTAAAAGTCGTGGTAGTGCAGAGGCAAAAGTGTTTTCGTACCATGAAGCCGAACAGTCAATTGAGGCGCTTCGAAAGGCAATGCTCGGCAGAGAGTACGGCTCCGTTCATGAAGTTGACGAGCTACTGCTAGGGATTGATACAACAGATACCAAGGCTATACTTGGCGGCAACATTACGCTTGCGATTTCTGTTGCCCTCTCTCGCGCGTTAGCCGCCGAACAGTCAAGGCAACTTTCAGAGGTACTGCACGAAGAGTTTTTTGCCCACGTTAGTGGTGCCGTTCGTCCGCGCATTTACAGTAATGTCATTAATGGTGGCGAGCATGCTGCTAACAATCTTGCTATTCAAGAGTATATGCTCGTGGCTGCTCCAAAAATATCCTACGCCGAACTAACACAAGAACTGGTGGCTCTCTACCGAACTTTGGGGGAACAGCTCCGCACTTCCCGTAAGCTGGAAGCACTGCCGGTTGGTGACGAAGCTGGCTACTGTGTAGATTTTAAAAACAATGAAGAACCATTAAAAATACTTAGCTCGCTCATAGAAGAGTCGTCGCTTTCGGATCGCTTATCCTTGGCGCTTGATGCCGCAGCTTCTAGTTTTTATCATGACGGGAGTTACCGATTTGGTGGCAAAACAATAAATGCGGGGGAAATGGTTGAAGTGTACAAGAAATTTACTACCGAAATCCCTAGGCTTATTAGTATCGAGGATCCTTTTGCTGAAGATGACGCTGAGGGGTTTGCCGCTCTTTTGGAGGCATTGCCTAATCTTTCGGTTGTTGGTGACGATCTTACGGTAACAAACCCAAAGCGTATTGAGGGGTTTGCCGAGCGTGCTTGCATTAGCGGGGTTATCATTAAGCCGAATCAGGTAGGAACGGTAAGTGAGTCGTGTAGGGCGCTAGAAATCGCTCGCCAGCATAAACTCACCACTATTGTCTCTCATCGTTCAGGAGAGACGGATGATCCCTTTATTATCGAGCTAGCAAAGGCCGGCAGCGCGGATGCGGTTAAAATTGGGGCTCCGAGAAACGAGAGAATCAACAAGTACAACGAGCTCATTCGTCTCTACGACGAATAGCCCTTGACGGGTTTTATATTGGTGCTATGATTTTAGCAATGCAATGCATTACCTCAAACTATTTTAATTTTACCGGCATTAAGCTTGTCGGTGGTATTGTCGTCGTCGACGACGGGGTAGTTTGAGGTCCTAGTTCATTCATAGAGACCAAACCACCCCGGCATACGTCGGGGTTGTTTGTCATAGGAGAAGGATATGCGAATGGAAACTGAAGAGTTAGAGGTGGCGGAGGGAGTTCGAGAAGAGATCCGCCCGTGGCATTTTGTCCTCCCGTGCGAGGACAGAAAGGCAAAGGAGGATTATTACCAAAGCATGGATCCCGATGACTACTCCGACTAGGGGGTAGTCAAGGAGGGTACACACCACGTCGAAAGAGCAGGTTTTTAGCCGCATGCGCTTCGTTCTGCTGTGCTGCAGCTTGAGGAGGAGCTGCGTAAGCGGCAGGGAACACGGGGCATAGCGACTATTGCTCGTCTTTCCCAGATAATCGCGCGGATCAAATTTATCGCCTACGACTAGGCGATGTTACGGTTGTATCCGCACACAGTGCCCGGCGTTCGCTACCAGCGACGCCGGGCTCCTTTTTTGAGCGTGCTATAATTAAAATATGGAGTTATTAAAGGATTTAAATACCGAACAGGAGCAAGCGGTAACGCACGGAGACGGACCACTTCTGATTGTTGCCGGCGCGGGCACTGGGAAGACCACCGTTATTACCAAGCGCCTTGCCTGGCTCATTAATAAAAAATTGGCTAAGCCGGACGAAATTTTGGCTCTGACTTTTACCGATAAAGCTGCAGGAGAAATAGAAGAGCGCGTTGATAAACTCCTTCCCTATGGCTATACCGATCTTTGGGTATCGACCTTCCACTCTTTTTGTCAGCGCATACTCGAGCGACACGCTTTAGCTATTGGTGTACCGTATGATTTCAAAGTGCTTACCGAAACTGAGCAGTGGCTGCTTGTTCGAAAAAATTTGGATCGCTTTACGCTTAACTACTACCGACCGTTAGGCAACCCGACAAAATTTATACACGCGCTCGTTCGTCATTTCTCTCGCGCCAAAGATGAAGAGATTTATCCGGAAGCGTACCTGTCTTTTGCGGAGGAGAAACGCTTAGCTGAGGATACCGAGCGCACAAAAAAGGCCAAGCGCAAAAAAAATACCGAAGAAGACGAATCTGCGCGGCTTGAAGAAGTGGCAGGCGCCTACCATACGTACCAGCAGCTCTTGCTGGAGCATAGCGCCCTTGATTTTGGCGATCTCATTGTTTACGCCCTGCGATTATTTAGAGCACACCCTGACACTCTCGAAACCTACCGCCGACAGTTCCGCTATTTATTAGTTGATGAGTTTCAAGACACTAACTCGGCGCAGTATGAACTCGTTAAATTGTTAGCGGGCGAGCGAGCTAACTTGACCGTTGTGGGGGACGATGACCAAGCAATTTATCGCTTCCGCGGAGCGTCAATGAGTAATATTTTACAATTCAAAAAAGATTTTCCAAAAGCAAAAAGCGTTGTTTTGGTAACAAACTATCGTTCTGCTCAATCAATTCTTGATCTTGCGTATACGTTTATCTGTCAAAATAATCCAAATAGATTAGAGGATCAGCTTAGCCTGCTTAATGGTATGACGCTAAGTAAAAAGTTGCGGGCGGCCAATAAAACAAAAGGGGAAATAATGCATTTTAATGGCGTTAGTTTGGCTGATGAGCAGGCGCTCATTGTTAAAAAGATTGCCGAGCTTCGCAAGAAAGAGAAAGTGAATTGGGGAGATATTGCCATACTCTCGCGGTCGAACGATCAGGCTAACGAGTTTAGCTCCGCACTAGTTCGAGCTGGGATTCCGCATCATTCATTTTCCAATCGGGGACTCTATCGAACGCCGGTCATTGTTGATGTGTTGTCATACTTTCGGCTGCTTGATAACTACCACGAGAGTCCAAGTCTGTGGCGGGTACTGAGCATCCCAGCAGTGAATGTTTCTGGAGAGGATGCTATTCAGCTTAGCCATTATGCAAAACGGAAATCGCTATCGCTTTATCAGGCGCTCACTTCTGCTCGTGTCGTACCGAACCTGACAACGGCGACGTTGAAAAGCATTGATGAGCTGCTTGCGCAGCTCAGGCGACACACCGAAGCGGCTAGTTCCCGTCCGCCTAGCGAATTGTTAGTGAGTGCGCTTACCGATATCGGCTATACCAAAATGGTTGAGGCAGCGGGAGATGAGTATGCTCGGGTTGCTTTTAGTTATCTCAACCAGTTTTATCAGCGCATTCGGCAGTGGGAGGTAACTCAGGACGACCCGCGCCTGCGAGATTTTTTGGAGACGATTGCCTTTGAGATGGAGTCAGGAGAAACAGGAGCAATTACTGTTGACCCAGAGCTAGGTCCCGATGTCGTCAAGCTAATGACCGTGCACGCGGCTAAAGGCCTCGAGTTTCCTTATGTGTTTATTGTTGGGCTGGTCGATCGCAGGTTTCCGTCGACCGAGAGAAGCGAACCCATTGTGTTGCCTGATGAGTTATTGAAAGAAATTTTGCCAGAAGGTGACATTCATCTCGAAGAAGAGCGACGGCTTTTTTACGTGGCGATGACCCGTGCCAAACAAGGACTCTATTTTACCTCAGCGGAAGATTACGGCGGGGTACGCAAGAAAAAACTTTCTCGTTTTTTAGTAGAGCTCGGTATCCCGCTTTCTCCACCGCTAAGCTCTGACGGTGCCCGCGCCTTTCCGATGGCAACGGCGCCGGAAATGTGGCCGGTGGTATTTCCCGAACCAATTCCAGAACACTTTAGCTACACGGCGCTAAAAGCATTTACCACCTGCCCGCTACAGTATCGCTACGCTCACGTTTTGAAAGTACCGGTCTGGGGACGGCACACCTTCAGCTTTGGTCAGTCGATGCACCTTGCCCTTGAACGTTTTTTTGAACGGGTCATTGCTGCCAAAGCAAAGAAGCAAGAAGGGTTGTTCTCCGACGAAAAGCAAGTGGTGAAACAAGAGGGGATGCCGACGCTAACGGATCTTATCGCCTTTTTTGATGAAGCGTGGATAGACGAATGGTACCCAAGCAGAAAAATGCATGACGAGTATTATGCGAAAGGCAAGCAGTCGCTTAAAACATTTTATAAACTGCACGATGGTAACTGGCCTGACACTACAGCAGTAGAAAAAGGTTTTGTGTTAAAAATTGGCCCCTATACGTTACGCGGAAAAATAGATCGCATTGATGCAGTGGAGGGTGGCATAGAAATTATTGACTACAAAACAGGAAGGGTGCCGGCAAGCCTTGCTGAGGTCGATAAAGATCAGCTTCTCATCTACCAGCTCGCCGCTAAGAAAGTTTGGCACGATGAACCGTTGCAGCTGACGTTTTATTATCTTAACGAGAATAAACCGCTTTCATTCAAAGGGAGTGAAGCGGATTTAAATAAACTTGAGCAAAAAGTGACCGAGACCATAGCCACTATTCATAACGGCAAGTTCCCGCCCAAACCGTCAAAGCACACCTGCGGACATTGCGACTTTAAAGCTATATGTCCGTTCTCGCAAGCCTAACCGTATGCTGAAATCAATAGGAGATTATCTACAAGGAGCGCTTAACCGAACCGGAGCAGATCGAGCAGTCAGTGCCGCGGTCGTGGTAGAAAATGCCGAACTGATTATTCGACAGATGCTTCCTGACTTACATCCAGCCGACCTTTCGGTGGTGTCATTTGCGCACGGAACAATAACGATAGGCGCGGCAAATACTGCAGTAGGACAAGAGTTAAAGTTACGCGCTGATGCGCTGCTTGAAGCGCTCAGGTCAACCTTTCCGAAGCAGGGGATTAAGCGCTTGCGAGTTCGTCCGACCGCTAACAGGGGACGCTATCCACAACCGGAGTAATAGATGCGTTGAGTAACGGGAGAAATTCTGGTATCGTGTGTATACAGATTACTTTGCTTTATGGCACTGAAACAATACGCAACGTTAATGTTCATTGGTACGGTTCTGACTTGGGCGGCCTGGATTTTAGTTGTTCTTTTTTTAGATCCATTGACCGCTGGTTGGTTAGGATTTAGTGTCTTCTACCTTGCACTTTACTTGGCGCTGACTGGCACGTTTTCTCTACTGGGGTTATTATTGCGTCGTCTTTTTTTTAAAAACGAACTGGTATATCGGCAGGTCACTATTTCTTTTCGGCAGGCTTTCTCCTTTTCTTTTTTAGTCATTGCCGCTCTTTTTTTGCAAAGCAAGCAATTATTGACTTGGTGGAATATGTTTTTCTTGATTGCCGCGCTTACGTTTCTTGAATTTGCGGTGATTGCTTATCAAGGACGAGGACGGAACGTATGATAAAGCAAATTGACACGCTTTTGTCGGAAGCACGCTTAGCAATCCAAGAAGCAAAAACCAGTAATGTCATAGAGTCGATTCGTCTTGAGTATCTTGGCAGGCAAGGAAAATTGACAACACTTCTGCGTGGCGTGAAAGAGTTACCAGTTAGGGAGCGACCACAGGTTGGTGGTGCGGCCAATAGTGCGCGCCAAGAAATAGAACAGTTGTTAAGCGACGCGGTAGACCGTATCGAAGGCGGCGAAATTGCCATCGATACGACGTTACCCGGCATTTCTCCCGAGACCGGACATCTTCATTTGGTAACCAAAGCGATAGAAGAAATTGCCGCTATTTTTAAACAGATTGGGTTTACGCGGGTTCGCCATCCTGATATTGAAACCGAATGGTTTCCTTTTGAAGCGCTTAATATGCCGGCAGACCATCCTGCCCGAGATGAGTGGGAGACATTCTTTATGGACGCGAAACCAAGTGGTGACTATCGTTTTATGCTTACGCCGCATGGTACCTCAGGAACAGCACGGTCGCTGGCGACGCTGCCCCTACCGGTCCGCTCCATCAATATACAAAAATGCTACCGACGCCAATCAGATGCGTCACACACACCCGTCTTTCACCAGTTTGACGGGGTCTATGCCGCCGAGGGTGTTACGTTTCAACACCTCAAAGGTGTTCTCGAGTTTTTCGTAAAAGCTTACTTTGGCACAGAACGTGAGGTTCGCCTCCGACCCTACCATTTTCGTTTTACCGAACCGAGTTTTGAGGTTGATATTAGCTGTGGGGTCTGCAACGGGAAGGGCTGCCGACTCTGTAAACAAGGTTGGGTGGAGCTTGGCGGCGCCGGTATGCTGCATCCAAATGTGCTTAAGGCCGCCAAGCTAAATCCGAAAAAAATTTCCGGCCTCGCTTTTGGTTGGGGCGTAGAGCGAACCATGCTTATGCGTAGCGGTCTTAGCATTCCAGATATACGCATACTCTACGAAAACGATATGCGTTTCCTTCAGCAATTCTAAGTTTTGCGATATGCAGTTTACTCTACCTTACCACTGGCTTAGCGATTACCTTGACGTCCCCAAAGACCCAAAAGAGGCGGCTTCCTTGCTGTCTTTGCACGGGGTGACCATTGACCGAATCGAACATGCTCGTTACGAGTTTAGCAATGTAGTGGTTGCGCAAATAGTAAGCGTCGAACCGCATCCAAACGCCGACAAGTTGCAAATTGCAAAAGTGCAAACAGGAACAGGCAAAGTGAAAACTATTGTTTGTGGCGCCCCTAACATTGCCGTTGGTCAAAAAGTACCCTTAGCGCTACCCGGAGCAGTATTGCCGAACGGGCTCACTATTGAAGCTAGAAGTGTTCGCGGTGTTCAGTCAGAGGGGATGCTCTGCGCTTCAAGTGAGCTTGGCCTTCGTGAACACGATAATCTTATTTTAGTGCTCCATCCGTCTGCCATTTTAGGAGCGTCAATCGTTTCTGAGGGTAAAGAGGAAGACGATCTTTTAGAGGTTGAACCGACAACCAATCGTCCGGACATCGCTTCGGTCATTGGTGTTGCGCGAGAACTTAGCGCCATTACTGGTAAGCCCCTAAGGTTGCCGAAGACTGCTCGCAGCACTGGTCGTAGCAAGTTACCGTTATCAATTCACGTTCAAGATCGCGTACGCTGTCGTCGTTTTATGGCGACCTACGTTGAAGGGATTAGTGTTGGCAATGCGCCCCTATGGATGCAAGAACGATTGATTCGCTCTGGTGTTCGACCTATTAATACCATTGTCGATATTACCAACTATGTCATGCTCGAGTATGGACAACCATTACATGCGTTCGATGCCGATAAGCTAAAGGGTGCTTTGGTTATTCGTCCGGCAGAGAAAGGAGAAAAAATCTTAACCTTGGATGGCAGAACCCATAGTTTGGCTGGAGGTGAGCTGGTGAACGCAGACGATGATGGTCCTGTTGATATTGCCGGCATTATGGGTGGCGAGCTGTCAGGTGTTACGACAAAAACGAAGAACATACTTTTTGAAGCGGCAACATGGGATGCCGTCGATGTTCGAAAAACAAGCCGTAAGTTGCAGCTTGATTCCGACGCGTCACGGTTGTTTAAAAAAGGGCTTTCTCCGGTGGCGCCTGAAGAGGCCCTTGCTCGAGCTGTCGCCTTGTGTCGTACCTTGTGTGGAGGGGATCAGCGAGGTGCGGTTGTTGATGTGTGGGGAAAGCAGAAACAGAAACAGGTAGCTATCCATTTCCCCGTTGTCGACTTGGTTCGACTTCTTGGTGTGCACATTCCTACCTCCCGTGTCCGCCAGCTACTTCAGCGCTTGGGTTTTGGGGTTAGCGGTAGCGGTTCGGTGGTAAAGGTAAGCGTTCCTTACTGGCGTGATCAAGATGTTGTAGCGTCCGAAGACGTGGTCGAAGAAGTGGCTCGCTTGTACGGTTACCACAACATTGCCGGTCTTTTGCCGCCGAGCTCATCGATTGGCAGAGATTTTTCTGACCTGCGGTTTAGTAACGAGGCAGAAATAAAGGAGGAATTACGCGCAATGGGGTTTACCGAAACATACAGCTACTCGCTCATTAGCAAAAAAATGCTTAGCGCGCTCAATATAAACGAGGCTTCTTCACTGCGAGTTGCTAACCCGCTCAATAACGACCTTGCAGTTATGCGCCCGAGCCTTCTTGCTTCTCTGGTAGATGTCGTTGAAAAAAATATGAGCGCCTATGACACCGTTAACATTTTTGAAATGGCGAAAGTGTACGTTCCGGGCGGCAAAGGGAAAGAGGCAATTGATCGTTACCGTACAGAAGAAGTGCACCTCTCAGGGCTTGTTTCAGAATCAGGAGCGAGCACTGAACGCCTCTATCAAATAGCGAAAGGAACAGTGGAAACAGTATTGCGCCAGCGAGGAATAGAACCGTCCTTTTTAGCAGATGCACCGTATCCTTTTGCGCCCGGTGCCGCAGTTCGAGTCGTGGCCGCAGGAAAACAAATTGGTACCTTGGGTATTTTGTTGCCACCTTTTTTGAAAGCACTTGGCGTTTCACTGTCAGCTGCGGCGTTTGATTTAAAACTTGACGACATTACAGCAAGAAAGGGGCAAATGCCTTTTCAGGCGGTTCCAAAATTTCCTGCAGTTAAACGAGATATGAGCCTTGTGATGGGGGGCAACATTAGCTATAGTGATATGGTGGATAGTATTCGTAGCGTTTCTCCATTGGTTACCGAGATAGAGCTTTTTGATATTTACAAGGGTGACCGACTAAAGGCAGGAGAGTACAGCTATAGTTTGCACTTCACGTTGCGCAGTAACGACAGGACGCTAACCACCGAAGAGGTTGCCGAGGTGGAGAAGAAAATTGAGAAGGCACTAAATAAGCAGCAGATTCGTATTCGCTAACATTCAACTATGTATACAAGCCACGATATTCTTAATTTCATTCTTGCGTTCTGCACGCTTTGGCTAACGGTATTTATTGCCTGGATGCTGTACTACGTCGTGATGTTACTTCGTGATGCCCATCGAACGTTTACCGAACTTCGTGAGCGGTTGGCAGTAATTGATCGCTTTATTTCATTGGTAAGCGAAAAAGCAGAGCACGCATCCACCTCATTGCAGCTGCTCGTTGAAGGGGTGACCAGAGTGGCAACCTTTTTTATTGGGCGAAAGGCCGAACGACCACGTAGCAGTGCAAAACGTAAACGAAATTCTGCGACATGAACGTTTCGCCAAGCCACGGTGTTGTTATCTATTGCCCCGCTCGTCGGGGCTTTCGTCTCTTGGTAGAGTAATATGGCAAGATTTGTTCATCTGCATACGCACAGTCATTATAGTTTGCTTGATGGGCTTCCGAAGATTCCCCAGCTGGTAGCGGCGACCAAAAAACGTGGTATGGAAGCGTTAGCAATTACTGACCATGGCGTTCTCTACGGAGTGGTTGAATTTTACAAGGCGGCAAAGAAGGCGGGGATTAAGCCTATCATTGGTGTAGAGGCCTATGTTGCCACAAATCGTTTAACCGATAAACGTGCGCGGATTGACGACAGCAGCTATCATCTAACCTTGCTCGCCGAAAATCAGGAGGGTTACCACAACCTACTAAAATTAGTTACCTTGGCGCATCTTGAGGGGTTTTACTATAAGCCGAGGGTTGACCACGAGGTATTGCGCCGTTACTCTGGCGGTCTCATCGCGCTTTCTGGTTGTCTTGGCGGAGAGGTTGCACAGGCATTGCTAGCAGACGACTACGAAGCGGCGCGTAAGGTGGCGCTGGTCTATCGTTCTATCTTTGGTGAGCAAAATTTTTATTTTGAAATTCAGAGTCACCCTTCGCTTACTGAACAGGTAAAAACAAACAGTGGACTGCATCGTTTAGCTGAAGAAACGGGTATCTCTCTTGTGGCTACCAAAGACAGTCACTATTTAGATAAGGAGGACGCCGAGGCGCAGGATGCATTGCTCTGCGTGCAGACAGGGAAGTTAATTAGCGATACCAATCGACTGCGCATGACCGCAACCGATTTGCATTTTGCAAGTCCGGAAGAAATGGTCGCCGCCTTTCCTGATGACCTTGCCGCAGTTGAGCGGTCTGCTGAGATTGCTGACCGCTGCAATGTCGAGCTAAAACTTGGTACCTGGATTTTTCCAGACTTTGCCATACCAACAGGGAAGACTGCAGATGAATACCTTGATGCGTTAGCGCACCAAGGTCTCACAAATCATTTTGGCACTATTGCTCCGGAGACCGAAGAGCGCTTACGCTATGAGCTTGGCATCATTAAGAAGAAAGGTTACGCGACCTATTTTTTGGTGGTCGCCGATTTTGCAAACTGGACAAGAGCTGAAGGTATTGTGGCAACCACTAGAGGTTCGGCCGCAGGTTCACTAGTAGCTTTTAGTCTGGGCATTACCACGGTAGACCCGTTAATCTATCGGCTTCCTTTCGAACGATTTTTGAACGAGTGGCGTCCGACGCCGCCGGATATCGATATGGATTTTGCCGATGATCGGCGAGACGAAGTTATCGCCCACGTCAAAGAGAAGTATGGCGAAGATCGGGTAGCACAAATTGTTACCTTCGGAACAATGCAAGCAAGAGCCGCCGTTCGAGATATCGGCCGCGTGCTTGGCTACCCTTACGCTCTTTGCGACAAGGTAGCAAAAACGATACCCGTTGGTTCACAGGGTTTTCCAATGTCGATTGATAAAGCTCTTGAGATTGAGCCGGAGCTAAGAAGGAGGTACGAAACCGATCCGGAAGTTGGCAGGCTGCTTGATTTGGCGCGTAAGGTTGAGGGGTGTGTTCGCCACGCGTCGGTGCATGCCGCCGGAGTTGTTATTACTCCCGGTCCATTGGTTGATTTTATGCCATTACAGCGGGAAGCCGGCGGTGAAAAAGTAATCACTCAATATGAAATGCACGCCGTAGAAGATATTGGCATACTGAAAATGGATTTTCTTGGTATTCGCAACTTGGCTATTTTGGGGGGCGCGGTCAAACTCATCAAAAAGATATACAACGTTGAGATTAATATTAACGACTTACCTCTAGACGACAAAAAAACGTATGAGCTTTTGGCCAGAGGTGAAACCATAGGTCTTTTCCAGCTGTCAGGTTCTGGTATGACTCGGTATCTTAAAGAGCTACGACCAACAACCATTCACGATATTATGGCCATGGTTGCACTTTTTCGTCCGGGGCCGATGAGTAACATTCCTCAGTATATTGAGCGCAAACACAATGCGCGCAAAATTACCTACCTTGACCCGCGGTTAAAGTCTATCCTAGAGCGGTCGTACGGTATTGTTACCTATCAGGATGACGTACTGTTAATTGCGATTGAGATTGCTGGCTATAGTTGGGAGGAGGCCGACACGCTGCGTAGAGCGATGGGTAAAAAAATTCCGGCAGTGATGGCGGCAGAAAAAGAGCGCTTTATTAGTGGCTGTATGAACACCAGTAAACTTACCGGTCCCAAAGCGGAAGAGCTTTGGAAACTGATTGAGCCGTTTGCCGCCTATGGGTTCAACAAGAGCCACGCCGCCAGCTACGGCATTGTTGCCTACCAAACCGCGTACCTTAAAGCAAACTACCCTTGCGCGTATATGACGGCGGTCCTGCGTGCCGAGAGTCACAACCTAGATAAGGTTGGGGAAATTGTTGCCGAATGTCGCCGCATGGGTATCGAAGTATTGCCGCCTAACGTCAACGAGAGTTACGAACATTTTACCTGGCTTGACGAGCAGCACATTCGCTTTGGTCTTTTGGCTATTAAAAACGTTGGCGAGGATGTAGCGCGCGCGCTTATTGAAGAGCGCAAAGAGAATGGTCCGTTCGCCTCGTTAGAAGATTTTCTTTTACGAATGCAGACGAAGAATTTTAACAAGCGGTTTCTTGAGAGCGCAATTAAGTCAGGCTGTCTTGACGAGTGGGGAGAGCGGCAGCAATTACTTAATGGGACGGAAGCTATGTTGCGTTACAATCGAGCGGCCGCAACCGCCGCGGCGAGCCGACAGGCGACCCTGTTTGGCGAAGCAATGAACGCACCCCTACCATTAATACTAGAAGAGGTCCCGCCAGCGGATACAAAGCAATGTCTTACCTGGGAGCGGGAGTTGCTTGGGCTTTACGTAACAGAGCACCCGCTTCAGGCATTTGCCTCCGGTATTGCTCCTTTCACCATTCCTGTCGGCCATCTTCCGTTTTATCGCAGCGATGACGTTATTGGTGTGGGCGCGGTTATTGATACGGTACGGCGCATTACTACAAAGAAGGGTGACTTAATGTGTTTTGTGAAAGTGTCTGACGCTACAGCTAGTGCCGAGATTATCGTGTTTCCGAGTACGTACCAAAAGTCACCAACGGTCTGGGAGCCTGACAACATCGTACTGGTAGCTGGAAAGGTGGCAAGGCACGAAGGCGAAGTGCAAATTATTGCGGACGCGGTTGAGGTTCTTGAGATGGAGCAGTTTCCTGATACCGTCAAACGATGGGAGCGGCTACGTTTTCAGCGCCGTGAGCCAGAACCAACCACCGAGTCAAACGAAGAAGAGTCGCTTGTCTAGTACCTTTTCTAACAGTTTGCTATGCTATGTCTATGGGGGATTTAGAACTACTACCAACGAAAGCGAAACTACTAAGAAACATTGCGATTTCTTTCGTGGTGTTAACAGTTATTTTGCTTGGGTTTATTGCGTACACAACGCTTTCACGAGCGGTTATTGTTGTGCATCGTCATCCGGTTGAACGGGATGTTTCGTACAAGGCAACGCTAGCAGAAGAAACAATAGGAAAGACGCTGCCAGACGGTGCCATTTCTGCGACCTTTTTAGAAACCACAAAGGACGAATCAGACACGTTTTTATTACAGCAAAATCCTGAGCCAACCGCGAAAGCTGGAGGTATCGTAACTATTATTAATACTAGTGACCGTGCGCAGCCATTGGTTGAAACAACGCGATTGCTGACACCCGACAATATCCTGTTCCGTTTGACACAAGCTGTCCGGGTTCCCGCCGGTGGGCAGGTTAGTGCGGTTGTCGAAGCGGACGGTTCAGAAGATAGCTACCTCGTCGGGCCGAGCCACTTTACGATACCAGGCTTGTCGCCAAATTTACAAAAGGACATCTACGCCACCTCTTCGGTTGCTATGGTGCGCGGTGGTGCGGTAGTGCGCGAGGTTACCGATCAAGACATTGAGAATGCTAAACAGACGTTGTTGCGTCGTGCCCTTGATGCGGTTAAGCGTACGGACGGTGCGCATGTTGCTAGTGGTGATCTTACCGATGCAGATTTTATTACGACCGCGTTAAGTGAAGACTATTCGAGCAAGACAGGGGATAGTGCTGCGGCGTTGACGGCTACACTACGCGTAAGGGTTATTGCAGTCGCCTTTAGCAAAGAGGCGCTAAACGATGTGGTAAAAAATGCTGCCGGTGGACAAGTGAGCATGGTTGGGAATAACTGGCAGTACACTATCGCTGACTATGATCCCATTGCGCGGACAGCGCTCATTAGCGGTATCGCTACCGTAGGCGCAGCGCTTGATACCACAAGCTCAGTTTTCTCACCAATCAACTTTGTAGGCGCGACACCGACAGAGGTCAAGCAATTTTTGTCGCACTTTGAAGGCATAGATAGTGTTGAGGTGCAGCTTATTCCTTACTGGCAGCAGCATTTACCAAGGCTGCCGAGCAAAATAGAGCTGCGCTTTCAGTAGCTTGACGCTGCATTGGTGATGGCGTATAGTGTAGTCAGGTAACTGACGGCGCTACCAACGCCGTACGCAGTATATGCGTTCCGCTAGGACTAAGCCTGTTTGTATGAGTGCCCCAGTTGGGGAATTTGGGTGGAACCGCTTTGGTATTTTACCGAAGTCCCAAAATCACGATTTGTGATTTTGGGTTTTTTTAATTTTACGCTATGAATGAACCAAAACTTTCAGCCGTCGAAACAATGCGCCACTCAGCAGCGCACCTACTTGCCGCCGCATTGCAAGAGCTTTACCCGACCGCGCAATTTGGTGTCGGTCCCGTTGTAGAAAATGGTTTTTACTACGACGTTGATCTTCCCGTGTCGCTTTCGGTCGACAATCTGTCGACTATTGAAGAAAAAATGGAGGAGATTAAAAAACGAAACGAAGCGTTTGTTCGTAGAGAAATGCCAATTGGAGAAGCAATTGCCTTTTTTAAGGAGAAAAAGCAGCCCTATAAGGTTGAGCTATTAGAGGCGCTGCGCGATAAAGGGACAACAAAAGTAGAGGCCGATGAGTCTTTTGATATCGATCCGGCTGCAAAGGAGATTACCTCAGTTTACGAAACGGGGGCTTTTGTCGATTTGTGTCGAGGACCTCATGTAAAAAGCACCGAAGCAATAGGCGCGTTCAAGTTGACTAAGCTTGCCGGTGCGTACTGGAGAGGAAGCGAAAAGAACAAAATGCTGCAACGTGTCTATGGGGTAGCTTTTGAAACCGAACGCGACCTTTCTCAACATCTTGCAATGATAGAAGAGGCAAAGAAGCGTGACCACCGGAAACTTGGTCAAGAGCTTGATTTATTTATGTTTCACGAAACCGCCCCTGGGATGCCGTACTGGCTACCGAAGGGAGTTGTTCTCTACAACGAACTTATCCAGTTTTGGCGAGATGAGCATCGACGTCGCGGCTACCAAGAAATTGTTTCTCCGCTTCTTAATAAGCGTGAACTCTACATCACTTCTGGTCATTGCGAACATTATTGGGGGGATATGTTTGTGGCAAAAACCGACGAAGAGGAAGAGTATGGGGTTAAAGCCATGAACTGTCCAAACGCCATGGTGGTGTTTGGTTCGCGCGGAAGAAGCTATCGTGATTTACCACTACGTTTTTCGGACACTGATCCGATTCATCGCAATGAACTTTCGGGTACGTTAAATGGGTTGTTTAGGGTTCGTGAATTTCGCCAAGACGATGCGCATATTTTTGTTTCTGAGGATATGATCGGTGATGAGTACGCTAGGGTCTTTGAAATTGTCGATCGCTTCTACTCTATTTTTGGACTCAAGTACTCGTACCGAATGGGAACGCGGCCGGAAAAGTTTATGGGAGATAGTGAGACGTGGGATCGTGCTGAGGGAACACTAAAAGAAATACTACTGAAGAGTGGTAAGGCATTTACCGTCCTTGATGGTGATGGTGCCTTCTATGGGCCGAAGGTGGATATTCTTATGCGCGACATCCTTGGTAGGGAGTGGCAGATGGGCACCATTCAGTTAGACTTCCAGCAACCGCGCCGTTTTAACTTGCATTACACTGACGCAGAGGGAAAAAAACAAACGCCGGTTGCCATCCATCGAGTTATTTACGGCTCAATGGAGCGCTTCATTGGTATTATCATCGAGCACTTTGCCGGAGCATTTCCGGTTTGGCTTTCACCGGTGCAGGTTGGCTTGGTGCCAGTTGGCGAAGGGCATCTTGATGCCGTCTTGATGCTTGCAGAAAAATTTGAAGCGGAAGGTATACGAGTAAGCATTGATCAAAGTGGTGACACGGTTGGTAATAAGATACGGCGAACAGCTTCGGAGAAACTGCCGTACGCATTGGTGATTGGCGACAAAGAGGCGCCTAAAGAGGGAAAATGGGATGACGGTACACAACTCTCTGTGCGGGTTCGCGGAGAAAAAGAGTTATTGCAAATTACCTTGGCTGATTTTATTTCTCGAGTACAAGCACAAATTGCTACTCGCCAGAACTAACGTAGTGACAGAGGGTAGGGAGGCGTTTTGGTTGACAAAAACGGCCTTAGGGGTTAAGGTTTGCCTCTTAATTATTGCCGTTATTTTCTATGCGAAATCGAACCATTATTACCGTTTTTTCAATTGTTTTGGCACTAACGTTGCTGCCTACGGTAAGTTATGCGCGCAAGGCTAATACGATAATTGTAGGCGTAGGGTTAGGAGAGGCGGCGCCTCAGCCCAACGAGCTAGCGCCGGGTGCCAATCTGGAAATTGCTAGTTTTTACGTCCACGCACCAATAAATGGGGAGATTGAAACAATAAAGGGAACAGTAAAAATAGATGATCGAAATAATGGTGTCACTGCTGTCGGTGACAATGTATATGTTGTAATCAGAACGTGTATTGAAAGTAACTGTACGACGACATCAGCAAGCGACATAGCAGTAGTCAAAGAAAATAATAATGTTCGTATCGTTGATTTTACGATGCCGAGCCCTTTCTTGGTTTCATCTGGTAGCACTACAACTCTTTCTGTTTATGGAACAATTTTGGACACTGTGCCTATCAAAGCGACACTGCGGGCTCACCTCACTGACCTTACTGTTACCAATGCCGGAGCTAAATAGTCCGTAAACGTACGACACGCTGTTACCAAACAGCGTCCAGTAATCGGGGCTGGTTCGGTTATTCGTTATACTGACCATTCAGGTAATGAGCTTTACTACTATATTGGAAACGACCTCAAGCGCTATGCGTTTTTTGCGCTGCATGACGACGCCAAAGGTAAGGACGTTTTGTACAAAGATATTTTTCGTACCTGGTACCCAAACCAGTCGAACGTTGTAGATGTGTCATTTGATTTTATTGCTTCATTGCCGACTGCTGGCAATGTGCTTATTCGTCCCGGTACAACGTTGGTAAAAATTGAGAACGATTCAAAAATTTACGCAGTAACGCCCAATGGTTACCTTCGAGAAATTACAACGAACGAAATTGGTGAGGCACTCTATGGTAAGCACTGGGAAAAAATGCAATAACAATCCCAGATGGGTACTTTGTTTCCTTTTCTGTCGGGGCGCCTATTACGTCAAGCGACGTACATCCGGACGGTACTATTATCCAGTACAAGAAATCGAACGAACGTTACCTTATTATGAATGGAGAAAAACGATTACTTACCAAAGAAGGTTTTAAGGAAAATAATTTTAGTACCCACTACCTAGTTAAACAGGTTGATCCTACAGCTGATAATTATCCTACGGGTACAGAAGTAGCTCGTTTCGAAACGGATTTGTTTACACCAGCTGGACCGACGCACTAGGACTTGACCGGGAATAGCTGCCTTGTTACTATTTTAGCGATATGGACCTTCGCGCAATTCAGATTATTAGCATTATTAGCCAGCCCACTTGCGGTGGAAGGTTTACGTTGTAGCTAAAGTATCTCTTGAGTTTCAACGCCAGCCCTTCATCGGGGCTGGCGTTTTCTATCCGTCGAGAAACGGATATCGACTCGAGAAGGGGGCAACCCGCTCTTTGACAACTTCATGACACACCACCAACGAGTGGGGAGGAAGGGAAATGAAAAAAATTGATTTCGCGAAACTCAGCGAGTTGGGTCTTTTGGATCTTAGCGGAGAAAGGGGTGTACGTATCGCGGTTTTTTTAATGAATGGCGAATACGTACGCGAGGAGGCTGTTTCGATTGCAATGGCGCAGTTTCGAGAGAATGGATCAAATTGCTCCTTTGTTTTTGTCGAGTGGTACCGAGTATGTGAATTACATCGAAGCGGTGATGATGGAACTGCAGAGCCTGCCGAAGCAACAATCATGCTTCGTCTGGAAACAGGGCAAGAAGACCATGTGGCCGGTCGTGGAGACGGGCCCATCAATGCGCTTGATAACGCAATGAACAAAGTTGCTGAAGTCAAAGCTTTGGGCTTGGAGCTCGGTGATTACCACGTTTTTAAGGTTGGTAGTGGCGGCTCTGCGGCACGGGTCAAGGTTGTCGTGGACTGGACGTTCCATGGCTGGGACTTCCGAACCGTGGCGACAGCGAGAAGCGTCACTGAGGCAAGCTGGCTAGCCATGGTAGATGCCTACGAATTTGCGCACCTTGCAGGGGAGCGGATTGAATGAGGTTAGTATGTGGCGCGCGAGATAAGGAGGATCTCGCGCGCCGTTCCAATTTACGAACTTGATTTTTTGATAGAAATACGCTATACTACAGTAAAGTTTGTAAAATAAAAAAAAATAAAAGTATGCGAGAGCTTCTTGCAAGCACGTTTGGCGTTTTTGTTCCTGTTTTAAAAACAACTGGCGTACAAAACTGGCTAGAGTTTATTGATGATCATTTGATGGTTCTAGCGAGCGCCGCAACGTTATTTGTATCATTGGTTCTCTGGGCAAATATATAATACGTTACCGTTAACCTCTAGGTGCCCAAGGGCACCTTTTTTGTTTGTCTTGAAGTAGGGTAGAATGACCGAATGAGTAAACGTTTACCACTGCTGTTGACCATTGTTGGCCCGACAGCATCCGGAAAGTCTGATCTTGCCGTTCATCTTGCGCGTATGTTTGATGGAGAGCTTGTTTCTGCAGACTCTCGTCAGGTTTATCGCGGAATGGACGTCGCTACCGCAAAACTTTATCCGCCAGCACCTATTCGTCAGCATTTAGTTGATGTTGTTAATCCGGATGAACTTTATTCTGTTCAGCAGTTTAAGCTTGATGCTCGCGAAGCCATTACGAGCGCTCATGCGCGAGGGAAGCTGCCTATACTGGTTGGTGGAACTGCTCTTTTTATTTATGCAGTTGTCCAAAATTGGAAATTACCAGAAGTGCCGCCAAATGAAACATTGCGAAAACAGCTTACGGCAGATTTACAAAAACGGGGGTTGCCGTTTTTGGTTAAGCAGTTAGAAAAACTAGACCCACTGGCGGTTGCAGGTATCGATGTAAAAAATGCTCGGCGTGTCATTCGTGCTATTGAAGTGGCAAGCGCAATTGGAAACTGGTTTCTGCAGGCAAGAAAAAAAGGTCGTACGCATTACGATAGTTTAAAGATTGGTATTACTGTAGACACAGAGATACTACGGGAAAGAATGAAAAAACGAGTTGAAAAAATGTTTCAAAGCGGTTTGGTTGATGAAACAAAAAAGCTACTCAGTAAGTATCCTTCGTCACGACCCTCAATGAGCGGTATTGGGTATCCGGAGGTTAGTGAATACCTTAAGGGTACATTGACAAAACAAGAGTGTATAGAAAAAGTTGTTTCGCATACGTATCAGTATAGCAAGCGACAGATGACGTGGTGGAAAAAAGACAAAGAAATTATTTGGGTTAAGGGTAAAGATGAGGCCGAACGTTTCATAAAAAAATGGGTTGCAAATTAGAAAAGAGGGAGGCCGGTCATGTTTGACCGGCCTCGGTGACAAGCGTTGTCTGATAATTACGATGAAAGGACTTTTCGCTGGCAAGTACACCATCAAGAGCAGATCTCGCAGCTTCAGATTCCATTCCAAGCCAGCCGTATCGGATAATATCCGAATATGATGGACTTCCGTCTTCGTAAAGACGAAGGATTGCCTGTAGGGCTTTACCCTCAGGCAAGTTTGCGATGAGTTGGAGCAGGTCGATTATTGCCTGCGCGCGATATTCGTCCCAGAAGACGAGGGGGGCACTCACTTCGCAGAGCCTTGTACATAGTTCCTCGATAGTGTCGCACCATGGTGTCTGTATCGCGATAGAGTGCCGAACCATTCCGCCGAGGCTCTCTTGGATCTCCAAAAACGCGTTGATTTGCTCACACGTACGTCCAAGCTCTATTGCCTCCATCGTTGAAGGAAGTGCCTCGTCGAGCTCCTGCTTGTGTTCTGCGAGAAACCAGAAGATTTTTGCCGCAGAATTTAGAGAGAGATGCTTACAGGCAATAGCAAACCCTATAATATAAGCCGAGCAGGCTCCATAGGGGTTGAGCGTTTCAGTATTATTTTGTAAATGTGCCATTAGGATTTCCTCCTTTTCCCATTTTGGGCGTAAAAAAAAGCCCCCGAAGGGGACTCGTTTTAAACCCTGCTGATGTCGTCGAATTGATTCGTTGGTATAGGCATACCTTTAAGTATGTTATCAGCTTGCACTAGAGCGGTCAACCTTTAAAAAAAGGGAGATTATTGCTGATTTACGGTTAGCTCGAAAGCCTTTTCTTAAAGAGTTCTCTGAGCTTTTCAGGGTTTGCCTTTCCTTTTGTCTGTTTCATTCCTTGGCCAACAAGATATTGAAGCGCATTCTCTTTTCCGTTCATGTAGTCTTTAACCGGATCGGGGTTGGCAGTAATAATTTTTTCAATAACAGCGTCGAGCGACTCGTTGTCGTCAACCTGCCCAAGGTCTTTTTCTTCAAGAACAGTTTGCGCATCCTTACCAGTTGAAAACATTTCTCGCAGTATAATTTGAGCAGCAGAACTGTTAGCGCGGCGTTCATATACAAGCTTTAAAAAGTTCGCAAAACTACTGGCTGTAATTTGTACCCCACTTATCGTCGTTTTAGATTCTTTCATCAGCTTGAAGAGCTCACTCGTTAACCACCCACCAACGAGTTTACTTATCTTTTTAATTTCATGCCCCCAAATTTCTTCCGCGCTACCCTCAACACTATCCAGCGTTGTTACCCACTCTTTCATTTCAGCAAATACGCTCTCGGTAAAAGAGGCGAGTGCCGGGTCGGCGGTGAGTAAGTACGCATCTTCGTTACTTAGCGAAAATTCTTCCATAAAGCGTGCTCGTCGCTGCTGCGGCAATTCCGGCAACGTTTCGCGTATGGCATCGACAGAAATAGCAACCGCACCCTTGGGGCTGTCTTCGTTAAGACTTCCGAGTACGAGTGGAGGCAAGTCAGGCTCTGGGAAGTAGCGGTAGTCGTGCGCTGATTCTTTGCTGCGCTGGGCGTATGTTTTTTGCTGAGCATCATTCCAGCCTCGCGTTTCTTGCAACACGGGTTCTCCGGCTTCTAGCAAGGATTCTTGCCTACTAATTTCGTACTCAATTGCACGCTCAACCGCCTTAAACGAGTTAAGGTTTTTTACCTCAACTTTGGTGCCGTAGTTTTCCGCTTTACGTTCTTTGTCAGCCTGCATTAGTGAAATATTTGCCTCGCAACGCATCTGTCCTTTTTCCATATCCGTTCCCGATACATCAAGAGTGCGAAGCAAAAGCTGCAATTCTTGGCAGAATTTTTTTGCCTCAACTGACGAGGTGATGTCAGGTTCAGTTACGAGCTCCATCAACGGGACGCCAGAGCGGTTAAAATCAACAAGGGAGTAGGGTGCGTCTTCTGGATGCTGAAGTTTTCCTGTGTCTTCTTCGAGATGAACACGAGTAATGGCGATAGGCTTACCATTAGCTTCAAGACTGCCGTGCTCCGTCAGTGGCTGGTCGTATTGGCTAATCTGATAACCTTTTGGGAGATCGGGGTAGAAGTAGTTTTTGCGGTCAAATTTTGAAATGCGTGCAATGTCAGCGCCAAGCGCCAGCCCAACCTTAATGACCATTTTTATCGCTTCTACGTTAGCGGTTGGTAGAGCCCCTGGGTGACCCAAACAAACTGGACAGACGTTGACATTTGGTCTTTCTTCAAGGCCAAAGTCGTTCACGCAGCGACAAAACATTTTTGATGTTGTTTTAAGTTCTGCATGTACCTCCATGCCGATAACCGGAATGTATTTTGTGCTGGCCATGAAATTTTTTAGGAGACTAAGCGTTCAATTTTCTTCCAAATCGCTTGGTGTATCTCATCAGGGCTGAGCAGTGATTTGTTGCGAAGACATTCGACGAGAATAAACTTTGGAAACAAGTTGGCAATTTCTAAGTACGTTTTTTCGGCAGCTTTCAGGTGCCCTAAATCATCTTCGTGAAGATCGCGTTTTCCTTGAATGTACGCTCGTCTCCCTTTGCGGTCAATTAAACGTTGCGCAAGTGCAGCAGGCACGTGAAGAAGAATGGTAAGGTCGGGGCGGGGGAGTCCTAGTAAGTCATGCTCTAGCCAGTCTAGCCAAGAAAAAAATTTTTTACGTTCGGCAAGCGAGATAATTTTTCCACCTTGGTGCCCCATATTGGCCGTAACAAAACGATTTGACACAATGATATAGCCATCGTTCAACTGATCAATCATTTTTTGTTTTGCGTCGAAACGGTCTAAGGCGTAAAAGAGCGAGGCAGCTTGTGGAGGAATGTCTTTTGCGCTCCCGTAGCGCCCGTTAAGGTACTGCTCGACAAAGTAAGCGGAGGGAAGCCCGTAACGGGGAAAATCTGCAATGGCAACCTTTTTACCTTCAGCACGTAACTTTTTCACCAACAGTGCTGTTTGTGTTGCCTTGCCGGTGCCGTCTGTTCCGTCAATGACGATGAGCCGGCCGGCTCTCTTTTTTTTAAGTTTAACGCTTGAAGAAATCTTTGTCATAATCGAGTGGCGTAATGCGCAATGATTCTACGAGTAGCGGATGGCGGCCTTTAACTGCGGCGTACATATCGGTGACAATCGTACGGTAAGACATATGTCCACCTGGTTTAGATCGTAACTCTACCATATGGTAAAGCTCGCGCAGATTCATCTTAAAGAGTGTTCTCTTTTTGCAGGCAAGCGGAATCAGATAGTCAGCGTCAGCGCCGACCACTTTTTTCAGTTTTGTATGAGTGGCGAGTGTCGTATCAATGATTGCTCTAAATTCTTGTTCGAGGCCGGCATCCCGTAGCTCGAACGGTACCTCGTAGCCATGTACGGTCGTCAGTGGTTGGTTAATTTGCGTGCACATACGGTGACGCTGAAGATCACGGAACGCGCCGTAATCCATAAGAACGTCAAAGACGAACTGACCTCCAGCCTCGTATTCACGTCTCGGTTGGTCGTGGTCACCACGGAAACTAGCAACCGTTTGAAGTAGTACCTGTTTTTTTTCTGGCGCCAGCGCTTGAACGGCAGTCAAGATTTGTCGGTAGGAGAATATTGAAACCCCATAGAGTAACGTTGTCACCAGTTCATCTTCGTACGAATGATTTTCAAGATAATCGACACGCGGCGCGTCGGCAATTGGTGCATTTTTAAGTAGATCTGCCTCAAATGTAGAGAGATACTCGTTTGTGTGTTTTTGGTAGGGTGAAGGTTCAGTGTGTTTAATCAACGTTGGCGCGCCTTTTATTTGCAGTGTTGCGGTTGCGGCAACCTGATCAGCTAACTCGTTGGCTTCGCCTCCCATAGCACGAAGGCTGGCGAGAAGTTCCTCAATTTTTTTTGCCTGAGGATTATAGGCCGGCTCAAGTGCGGCATTTTGAATTGCTTCAGCGAGTTCGCGAACTTCCGTGTAGGGGTTGTCTTTTAACTTTGCAATGAGGTGGCGAAGTGAGCGAGCGCTCATAATCATGCCAAAGTTCGTTAGTGTTGCAACTGGCAAAAAGTAGCGCACCGCATCAAGCGAGCGTGCCTTAAGCTTTGCTTCATAGAGCTTATTGCTTAACTTTTCTGGACGCGACAAGCGCCGGCGCAGGTAGGCAATGGTTTTATCCAGTAGTCCGGTATAGCTTTCAAAAAGGGTATTGATGGTTTTTTCATATTGCTCGGCATTATTTTCCATAACCGAACGTGGGCGAAAGTATTTAGAAGTGTCGAAATCGACGTAGCGGGTAGATTTTTCTTGAAACGAAGCCAGCCGAGTGTCTTCGATAGCTTTAGAGGCAATAATCGAAACATTTTCGCAGGCAATCGCAATGATAGCCATATCGGCAACAGAGGCGTCACCATAACCAAGCACCCATTTTTCATGGAACTCAGCGGATTTTTCCTCGGTCAATTCATCAATCGTTTCTCGAATTGGGTTTTTTGAGCGGCTGTACTTTGCCATGGCGACCGCCAGTACCTCTGGCGGTAAACCGGTAATAGCAAAGACGTCTGGTTTTACGGCATTAGACATGCGAAGAAAAGTATTTACTTAAGCGAATAGTAGGATCGGTGTAGGTGGAGCCAACGTTTGCGCCGTAGGTTTTTTCGGGTACCTCCGTTAGTCTTTCAAACATCATCTTACATATTACCTGTCCATCTGTCAGCCGGAAAGGGGCACTGTGGGCACGGACTTCAAGTACTACAATGTTACCATGCATATTCTCGTCATTGCCGCAGCCAAAGCCTGGGTCGAAAAACCCCGCATAGTGGGAGCGCAGTTCTCCCGTTGAGGGGTCGTAGGGCATAATTTCTGCCGCCATCTGCGAGGGTATACGTACCCGTTCTTTGGTGGCAATGATGTAAAAGGAGTTTGGCTCAAGAATGAGTTCACCATTTGCTTGCCGTGGTATTGGGTGCCAAAAAAGCGCGGGATCATGCGCGTTTATTTTTGTGAGATCCAGCAGTTTGTTCACGTAGTGTCGCGCGCGATAGCCGACAATTTCAGAACCGGTTAAATCAACCGTGAAGGAGAGGATGTTCTCTTTTAAGCGTAGACCCTTTGTGGGAAGCGCTTCGCCCGAAGTGGTCAAGATAAGCGGATCGCTGCCGTGAATAGTGCGCATCTCGTCAGTAGTTGGAAAACATTCTTGCTCATCTCTAAACCTTAGCTGTGTCATCGCCAGCGCTGGCGAAATCCGTACGGCAAACGTCAGCGGGATAATTTCGAGATATAAGGGTCCTTGATAACCGGCAGGGATAGCGTCGTACTGCGGGTTGTGATCGGTCATGACGCGTACAAACACATCAACGCGGCCAATTGAACTCTTGGGGCTGGCTATAGCGATTAGGGTTGCCGGCAGGTTAAGCGATTCCCTCAGCGGTATAATGTAGGGGGTATTTGTTTCAAGAATGGTGCCGGGCTCAAGTTCAAATTCGTAAAGGGTACGCTCTCGTAAAAGTTCGGCGACCGTCTCGTTTTCTTTTGGCAGAAAACCGGAAGAAATACGGTACACTTTTTGTCCAAGCGTACAGTCTATTGATGCTGGTTGCAGCTGCGCTTCAGTAATTTCAGCAGTAGTTTGAATACCTCCGTTTTCGACAAGACGTTTAATTTGTTGGTAGGGAAGTGCCATCTTACCGCTTGCGTTTAAGGTTGAGTTTATCGGCGACATAATCTACCTGACGATAAACAGCTGCTTTTGAGTCGCTGGTGTCAATGGTGAATCGCGCGTGACGACTAGTTTCGCCAATTGTCTTTGTCTCGGTCGGCATTTTTTCTTCAGCCCTGAACCTTTTAAGGGTAAGGGTCTTTTCTTCTGCTGTCTTACCGCGTTTACGAATACGCTGGTAACGAATTTCTGCGCTAGCGGTAACGGCGACAAGAGTTGCGTTTTTGTTGTTTCGCCACGGATCCCAATCGGCAAGCGGACGGACGCCGTCAACAACTACTAGACGTTGCTTTGTGGGTGGCAGTCGATTAAGGGCAGCATCGACAGCGTGACCCATTGCCTCTTTGCCAAAGGTGGCGCGAAGAGCCTGCGCTAAAGCGATTTGATTGACTCGCTCACGTTTAACGCCAATGAGTGTCAATATTTCGTTAAGTATTGTAGAGACGGCGATAACCGTTGCGCCGTAGTGTTCGGCAAGATAGTTCGCAATGGTCCCTTTGCCGCTGCCTTTTGGACCAGTAAGTCCGATAACTTTTTTTTGTGATTGCCTCGCCATAGACTGCTATTGTAGCAAATCAGCCGGCTGAGACAAAGCATCTAATCGTTTTTCGGTACGCTAGTTTACGCCAACCAAAAGGCCAGGCCCCATGGTGGTCGTTAATGTTGCCCCTTTGATGTAGATACCCTTAGCTGAGGCAGGTTTGGCGCGCCGAATAGCGTCCATAAAGGCTTGTAAGTTTTCAAGCAGTTGTTCGGGAGTTTGATCAACCTTACCAATTATCTGATGTAGGTTTGCCGTGTCGTCATTCTTAAAGGCAATCTTTCCCTTTTTGAGCTCAGTAACTGCTTCGCCAACATTTTTAGTTACCGTTTCGTTTTTAGGAGACGGCATCAGCCCGCGAGGACCAAGGATTTTTGCAATGCTAGCTAGACTCGCCATCATGTCCGGTGTTGCTACGGCAACGTCGAACTCACATTTACCAGAAGTTTTTATTTTGTCTATCAATTCCTTACCACCAACGAGGTCGGCGCCGGCTTTCTTTGCCTCGATTTCCGCCTCGCCCTCAGCAAATACAGCGACCAGTTTTGTCTGACCGGTGCCATGGGGTAGGGTAACCGTGCCTCGTACCTGCTGGTCGCCCTGCTTTGGGTCGATGCCGAGCCGAAGATGAATTTCTACCGATTCGGTAAACTTCGCGTGCTTGAGATCTTTCAGCGTCGCGATGGCCTCGCTTGGCTCGTAGATACGTTTTTCAATTTTGGCCATATTGGTCGCGTGTCGTTTGCCTAATTTTTGCATGCCTTTTTCATTACGTGGTACTAGCCCTTCTGGTGAAGGTCCCACAGAATAAACAATAATTACGAAATAGTGATACCCATGTTTTTTGCCGTCCCTTCAACAATGTTCATTGCTGCCTCAATATCGTTTGCGTTGAGGTCGGGCATTTTCTTTTCGGCAATTTCTTTGAGTTGAGCTCGGGTGATGCTGCCGACCTTCTCTTGTAGGGGCTTACCAGAACCCTTTTCAATGCCAGCCGCCTTTTTGATGAGCACTGATGCTGGTGGGGTTTTCAGTATAAAATCGTAGGTGCGATCTTCATAGGCGGTAATAATGACCGGCGTGATGTCGTCACCGCGATCTTTGGTTGCGGCATTAAACTTTGTGCAGAACTCTTGAATGTTAAGTCCGTGCTGACCAAGCGCCGGCCCGACAGGCTGCGCCGGAGTGGCTTTGCCTGCAGGAATCTGAAGTTTAATAAGTGCCTTTACTTTCTTTGCCATATGGTTGAACTAGCGGTTACGCTTTTTGGATTTGTAAGAAGTCGAGCTCTACGGGAGTTTCCCGCCCAAACATAGAAACTAATACTTTAACTTTGCCGCGTACCTCGTCAACGCTTGCCACCTTACCCTCAAAGTCTTTGAACGGTCCGTCAACAATTTTGACCGGCGTATCTGGCGTAACGTCAATGGTGTACTTGGGTTCTTCGATACCCATCCGTTTCTGTATCTGCTTTACCTCATCTTCGGAAAGTGCTGTCGGTGTCGTACCCGTGCCAATAAAGCCGGTAACGTTTGGTGTGTTGCGGACAACGTACCAAGAGTCGTCGGTTACGACCATTTCAATCATTACGTAGCCTGGGAAGATTTTTTCGGTAACGACCCGACGACGACCATTTCTAATTTTAATCTTTTTTTCGGTCGGGATAAGCACATTGAAAATTTTGTCTTCAATGCCAAGTGTTTCCACGCGCTGCTTGAGGTTGCGTTCAACATTTTCTTCATATCCAGAGTACGTGTGCAGTACATACCAGCGTCGGCCCTGGTCGCCAATCTGCTTAGGCATACCTTAGCGCAGTAATAACTCAAGTCCTCGGGAGAGGAAAAAGTCGATAATACCAAAAAAGGCTGCCACTAGAAGACTCAGGGCAATTACCCAGAGCGAGTGCTTGGTTGCCTCAACTCTTGTTGGCCAGGTTACTTTCTTTAGCTCCTCGTAGGAGGTTTTAAGGTAGTTAGCTATGGGGTTGTTCGTCAGCGTCATAATTCATGGATTTTAAAAGCCCCCGTTGCGGGGGATTTACGGCTCTATCCTACCAGACTAGGTTTGATTTGGCAAGGGCTACTTGTTTTGCCTACATTCTTGTGCTAAAACTGCAGGGCGTTTGTTTGCTCTCCCTCAACCGCCGTGGCGCAACGCCACGACAAGAGGAAGAGCATGGTGCGTTGCGGGGTCCGGTATGCAGACCGGATGCTAACTAGCTGCGGTGATGGGTGGCCCTATCGCCGTACCCGAATCGACTGCGCACAACGACCGCACGGCGCCTCCTTCACCCCACCGGAGGAGGCGCTACCTTACCTTAAACGTCCAAATTCTTTACGGCTTTTGCGTGTGTTTGAATGAAGTGTTTACGCGGGGCAACCTCGCTGCCCATCAAGACGGTAAAGGTAGCATCCGCTTTTTCGGCATCGTCTACCGCAACTTTTTTCAATATACGTCGGTCGGGATCCATGGTTGTTTCCCAGAGCTGATCGGCATTCATTTCACCCAAACCTTTGTAGCGCTGAATGTTAAGGTTAATTTCAGTTTCCTCCGTCGCCTCGTCATCTGAACCTTTTTTCTTCGTTTGCTTTTTAGCAGATTTTTTGGCTACACTTTCAGCGTTTAATTCTTTGCGAATGTTATCAAGCTCAGTATCACTGTAAGCGTAGTAAGATTCTTTCCCTTTACTAATTTTATAAAGTGGCGGTTGCGCAATGTAGACGTGACCTTGCCGTACCAGCTCGGGGAAGTAGCGGTAGAAGAGCGTGAGGAGCAAAGTACGAATGTGCGCGCCGTCGACATCGGCATCGGTCATAATAACAATGCGGTCGTAGCGAAGTTTTTCGATATCGAACTGTTCGCCGACGTTGGTACCTAGCGCAATGATAAGCGATTTAATTTCATTGTTGGCGAGCATTTTGTCAAGGCGTGCTTTTTCAACGTTCAAAATTTTTCCACGTAGTGGCAAGATAGCTTGGAACTCTCGATTGCGACCTTGCTTGGCACTGCCGCCAGCACTATCACCCTCGACGATAAATATCTCTGACCGTGAGGAGTCTTTACTGGAACAGTCGGCAAGTTTACCAGGAAGCATAAAGCCTTCGAGTGCGCCTTTGCGCAGCACAGATGCCCTCGCGGCGCGTGCGGCCAGACGTGCTTGGGCAGCTAGTGCAACCTTACTGATGATAGCCTCGGCATCCCGTGGGTGTTCTTCGAGAAACGCCGAGAAGGCGTCACCAAAAACCGTATCGACAATAGAGCGCACTTCAGCGTTTCCAAGTTTTGCCTTGGTCTGTCCTTCAAACTGCGGTTCCTTTACCTTTACACTAATAACCGCTGTCAGTCCTTCGCGCACATCGTCGCCCGTTAGGTTTTCGTCTTTTTCTTTGAGCAACCCCTTGCGACGCGCGTAGGCGTTGAGTGTGCGGGTCAGTGCCGTTCGAAAGCCGGCAAGGTGCGTACCGCCTTCGGGGTTATGAATGTTGTTAGCAAAAGCGAATAATGTCTCCTGGTACTCTTCGTTGTATTGAAGCCCAACCTCAACACGAACTTCTTCTTCTTCTTCTTTTTCAATATAGAAAATGTTTTCGTGCTTTGGGTTTTTGAGGTGGTTGAGGTGCCGGACGTAGGAGGCGACACCACCTTCAAAGTAGAAGCGGTAGGTACGCGCGCAGGGGTCTTCTTGTTTGTTTGCTGGCGAGCGATCATCAATGATTGTAATCATCACCCCCTTGGTGAGATATGCTTGCTGCCGGAGGTGACTGATAACTTCTTTTAGAGAAAATTCGGTAACCGTAAAAATAGTATCGTCCGGACGAAAGCGAATGACAGTACCAGTGTCCTGTTTTGAGGTTTTGCCTACTTCTTTTACTTTTCCGGTTGCTTTGCCGCGTTCGTATTCTTGAGCGTACACTTTGCCATCACGTTTTACCTCGGCCCGCAGGTGAACAGAGAGGGCATTCACCACCGAGACACCAACACCGTGCAGCCCACCAGATACCTTATAACCACCATCGCCGAATTTACCACCGGCGTGTAAAGTAGTAAGCACTGTTTCTAGTGCCGATTTTTTTGTCTGCTTATGAATATCAACCGGAATACCGCGGCCGTTGTCTGTAACCTCTACCTCGTTGCCGGGGAGTAGTCGCACGGTTACCTCGGTGGCAAAACCGGCCATGGCCTCGTCAATGCCGTTATCGACGACTTCCCAGATAAGGTGATGTAGCCCTTCAGAGGCTGTGTTGCCGATATACATACCCGGTCGTTTGCGGACCGGGTCGAGACCTTCTAGGACGGTAATTTGTTTTGCGGTGTAGTCGTTTGCTCCCTGAGCTTTCTTTGCTGCTTGCGATTTTTCTTTCGCCATGGATGTGGGTTAGTCGGTAAAATCTGGGCTTAGTGTAGCACGAATGTGGTTAGCGGTAAACGTCTTTTAGGGTTTGCCACGCTACGGTTTTATTACAGATATGCTACACTAAAATCTATATGCGTGACACTGAAAACGTAAACCCGGTACTGAACGACTCGTGGTTTCGTTGGGCTCAATTTTGGATAACGAATCATAGTCGATTTCGCCTTATGGTCATCGGTATTGTGGTGGCGGTTGAAGCGGTTGTGTTGTTGTATTCTGGTTATCAGCTCCTTAATTTGTACGTATTTTCTCGCGTCGCAGACCAACAGGTGCTGTACGCGCTCTCAACCAGTGTTGATACGGCGAACTGGCATCGTATTATTTCACCGCATCCCATCAGTACTTCAACCGGCACGGTACTGGCAGGCAGTGGTCGCAATGGCAAATATGACGCGTTGGTTAAATTTTTTAATCCAAATCCAAATTGGGTAGCGTGGGTAACGTATCAGGTTGGCGATGGTAGTAATGGTAGTGATACGGTTTTGGTATTAAACAACGAGGAGCGATTTGCGGTTAGCGTTGGTGCCGCTACTTCACCGAGTGCGAATTTGCCGATTCGTATAAACAACATCAAGTGGCAGCGATTGCATATTCCTGACGCTTTCAACGCCTTGAAGCCGCACTTTGTAGTTAGCGGTGTTTCATTTACCTCTGGTCGGGGGGTTGATAGTGCCGGTTTGAGTTTGCCCGGGCAGGTGTCATTTACCGTAGCAAACGAGAGCGCTAATGGATTTTGGTCGACCGGTTTTACGGTGGTACTTCTGCAGGGGTCACGTGCTGTAGCTGCTCAAGCCCTTGCTCTTGACCAATTAAAGGCGGGGGAGCAACGCCCCGTTACTATAAATCTCTACAATACCATTTTAGGAGTGACTGATGTTTTAGTAGTGCCGAATGTCGACATCGTCAACGCTGACAACTTCATGCGAGGACAAGCCGACCAGATTCGTTTTTAGTCGTCTTTAGATGACCGCACGGCGGATCAGAGATTTTGTCGGACGCTTCGACTGGCCTTTATTCGCCGGTACTGTTTTGGTATCCGGCATTGGCCTCGTTACGCTTTACAGTGTTGCCATTGGTCGAGGCGGGGGAGACCTCTACACGTTTCAGAAACAGCTCATTATTGCAGCGGTCGGTTTTGTTCTTTACCTAGGGTTAAGTTTTATTGACTTTCATAGCTGGCAGTCGATGAGCCGTTGGTTGTACGTGGCGATGCTTGCGCTACTTGCCGTAACCTTGGTGTTTGGACAGGTGGTAAACGGTACGCGCGGATGGATTGGTGTAGGTTCACTTCGTTTTCAGCCGGTGGAGCTTGCAAAGCTAGTTGGTGTTATTGTGCTTGCTTCTTATTTTGCGAGGCGCTCGCGAGAACTGGATCTTCTTAGCAATTTAGCACAGAGTTTTTTTGTTGCCGCTTTTTTGGCAGCACTCGTTTTTTTTCAGCCAGACTTTGGCTCGGCAGCGCTTCTGCTGGCGTTGTGGGCAGGTTTAGTTCTCGTTATTGGCGTAAAGCGAAAATATTTTATTGTGGCGACGATTACCGCTGTTGTCCTTTTTGCCGTTGCTTGGTTTTTCTTATTTAAGCCGTACCAAAAAGAACGCATTGCAACTTTTTTCTCGCCGACAGCAGTCACCTCAGCTACGTATAATGTGCGACAAGCAACCATTGCCGTTGGTGCCGGACAGCTTGTTGGGAGGGGACTGGGTGAAGGTTCACAGAGTCAGCTTCGTTTTTTACCAGAAGCGGAAACAGATTTTATTTTTGCCGTCATTGCCGAACAGTTAGGTTTTGCGGGTATCGTCGTGCTGTTGGGTGTTTTTGGTATTATGTACGTGCGAATGTTTATACTGCTCAATCGTTGTCAGGATTGGTTTGCTGCTTTTCTTATTCTTGGCAGCATTATATTGTTTTCGGTGGAGATTTTTGTAAATGCTGGTATGTCGATGGGTTTGGTGCCGGTTGTTGGTATTCCTTTCCCTTTGGTTTCGGCGGGTGGCAGTTCGCTGTTGGTTCACCTAGCGCTTCTGGGTATTGTGCAGAACATCGCTCGCTCGGAAGGTTCGCGTGGTTACCAAGTTTCGAAAGTGGCCACCGTCTAACAGTACTTGACAGGTATTATGGCTGGCGTTAGTCTATTTTTAGTTATGAAGTTCTACCAGAGTACAATCTCCCTTCTTCTTCCGTTGCTCACCCCGACCAGGGGTGGAGAGTTGTCTCGCGCGTAGCTTATTTTAAGATACTCGTACGAAAGCTCTCCACCACAGGTGGTGAGCTTTTTTGTTTGTTCTTTACAACTGAACAACCCGTCCTTTGGGCGGCTAGAGGCGAGGAAAGAAAATGGGAAAATACAGGGACGGAAGTAATGACTGGGTTCGGATCTTCGATACGACCCTACGTGACGGAGAGCAGTCGCCGGGCTGCACGATGAACGTTGATGAGAAGCTCGCCGTTGCGCGGCAGCTTGAGGCGCTCGGAGTCGACGTCATAGAAGCTGGCTTTGCGGCTGCGTCTCCGGGGGATTTAGAGTCTGTGAAGGCGGTAGCTCGTGCCGTCGACGGGCCCGTAGTCTTGAGCTTGGCTCGCACTCGCGAGGCCGATATCGAGACGGCGTTGAGAGCAGTGGATGGCGCCAAGTCCCCAGGGATCCATGTCTTTATCGCGACCTCGGACATCCATTTGCGGTACAAGCTGGGGATGAGCCGGCAGGAGGTCATTGACGCCGCGGCTTGGGCGGTCGAGCGTGCCAGCAGGTACGTCGATTACATTGAGTTCTCGGCAGAGGACGCGTCGCGCAGCGACACCGACTACCTGTGCCAGGTCTTTGGCGAGGTAATTCGTGCTGGCGCCCGCGTCTGCAACGTTCCCGACACCACGGGCTACGGAGTACCTGATAAAATTCGGCAGATGTTCGAGACCCTGCGTGCGCGCACGGAGAGCGCGGATCAGGTCATCTGGAGCACGCACTGTCACAACGACCTGGGGCTGGCGGTTGCCAATTCCTTGGCCGCGGTCGAGGGCGGAGCGCGGCAGGTTGAGTGCACCATCAATGGGATCGGTGAGCGAGCCGGCAATACCGCGCTGGAAGAGGTGGTGATGGCGCTCAATACTCGATACGATCACTTTGTCATTAACACCCGTGTCAATGCGAAGCAGATCTATCTGGCGAGTCAGACACTTTCGAAAATGATCGGGATGACGATTGCACCGACGAAACCAATCGTTGGCGCGAATGCGTTCGCGCACGAGGCGGGCATTCATCAGGATGGCGTGCTCAAGAACGTCAGGACCTACGAGATCATGCGGCCTGAAGATGTCGGTCGGATCAGCAACACGCTGGTGCTTGGTAAGCATTCCGGCCGACATGCCTTTAGTAAGGCATTGCGCGAGTTGGGATTTGATCCCAGGGTTATCAACTTTAGCGATGCATTTACTCGCTTTAAGTTGCTGGCTGACAAAAAGGGCCAGATCTTTTCGGAAGATCTGATTGTGGTGGCGATTGGTGATGAGTCCGATGCCAGTCAGCGGTTCGTGCTGGAGGATGTACGGGTTGTCGCAAGCCTCCACGGAGACCCTGAGGTAGCGGTGACCATTAGTATTGATGGTAAATCGCAGTCTGCCACAGCGACGGGCGATGGCCTCATTGACGCCTGCTACGAGGCCATCAAAAAAAGTACTTATGTTTATTCGGTGCTGGAGGGCTATCAGGCGAAAGGATTGACTGGCGGCACCGATGCACTTGGCGAGGTCAGTGTACTGATCCGGACGGGTGAGATTGCTGTCCGCGGAAGGGGTAATCACACCGATGTGGTAATGGCGTCGGCGTTGGCCTACGTTGACGCCATAAACCGTCTTGAGCTTGTGCGATTGGTCACGACCAAGAACCGACGATCAAACGATCCTGTGCCCTGAAGAGCGGCCACTCCCTCAGGAGGACGGAGTGGAAAGACTGTCGGGGCGGACGGCTTACAAGCTGGCCGCCCCGATTTCATTTTCTTGACACTTGTTCTCTCACCTGATATAGTTCGCCCGTACTTTATTATGGCAATGCATGATTTGGATCGGTCGTTTTTCCAAGAAGGCTTTCGCCTTATGGCTCGCTGCCCGCTGTGCCAGACACGGTATCAGCCCAGCGCCGCCAAGGTGATTGCTGAAAAGGAAGATGCGTACCTTTTGCACGTGCCCTGCGTAAAGTGCAAGAGCGCTGTAGTGGCGCTCATCTTTGCAAACATGTTCGGCGTGAACTCAGTTGGGATATTGACCGATTTAGCAAGTGACGAAGTACTTGCTAAAGAGCGCCAGCCAGTAACGGCTGATGACGTACTTGCCCTTCACGAGGCGATTGCCGACGGTTCATTTACGATCATATAACTTAATCGAGATGGCACAAAAGTTTAGTTTGGCCGTCCAACAGCGGACGGTTTTTGGTAAGAAGAATAAAGGGTTGCGAAGCGAGGGGATCATTCCTGGCGTTGTCTATGGGCAGGGTAAAAAAAATATAGATGTAGCGATTACTCTTGGTCAGTTTCAAAAGCTTTTCAACGCAGCAGGAGAAAGCAGCCTTGTTGATTTAAGTGTTGGTGACGCTGCCCCTTTTGTCGTGCTCATCCATGATGTGCAGCGACAACCGGTGACTGGTGACATTGAGCACGTTGATTTCTATAGGGTTAACATGAAGAAAACGCTTACCGCTACGGTTGCTTTGGCATTTTCTGGTGAATCACCAGCAGTCAAAGAACAAGGTGGTGTGCTAGTAAAAGCGCTTGATCACGTTGAAATTGAATGTCTGCCTTCTGACCTGGTTCACGAGCTTACCGTTGATTTAGGGGTGCTTGCGAATATCGACGACGCACTGCACGTAAAAGATGTCCCAACCCCAAATGGTGTTGCTATTACTAATGATCCTGAAACGGTTGTGGTTGCCGTACACCCACCCCGTAAGGAAGAAGAGGAAACTCCTGTTGTGGCTGCTGATGTGTCAGAGGTTGAGGTTGAAAAGAAAGGCAAAACTGAAGACGCAGAAGGAGAAGAGAAGTCAGACGCAGACACAAAGAAGACCGAAGACAAATAATAACTTTTTTGGTCAAAAAAAAACCCGCTGCGGCGGGTTTTTTGTTTTTACCAGCCGTTAGCAAACAAAGATAAAACGCGGGTGCTTCGCTTCGTCGTCAATAACTTCAATTGCCGCATTGGGTAGTCGCGTGGTGATGTATTTTACCAGCTCGTCTTGGTGACAAGGGTCCATTTCGAAGAGTAGTTTTGGTCGTGGCGAAGGCAGCAAAGAAAGCTCGTTGATAAGACGCTGGTTGTGATCGAGACCAAGGGAACCGCTACGCAGCGAGGTTGCGGGCTCAAAATTTTGTACTTCTGGCTTCGTGCTTGTAAAGTCACTATCTCCGAGATAGGGGAGGTTAGCGGTAAGCAGTGTTGTGCCGCTAGCTTTCTGCAATGTCGGGAGGAGTGGCCGCAGTAGATCACCGTAGTGCCAGTGAATATTGCTAATGCCTAGGCGCAGCGCATTTTTTTTGGCTACCCGCAGCGCGGTACGGTGGAGGTCAGAGGCATGGAAGCTAACACGCTGTTGCTCGTCGCGGCTAAGGCCAAGCGCTACCGAAATAATGATTGCCCCGCTTCCAGTGCCAATATCGACAACCGTCCGAATTGATCCCTCTTTTTTAATAATAGCGAGCGCTTTTTCAACAAGTATTTCGGTAGTGTGTCGTGGGATAAGAACGTGTCGATTGACCAAGAACTGGTGATTGTAAAAGTAGCATTTGTGCGTAAGGTATGTCAAAGGGGTATGGCGTCGACGTCTTTTTGTAAGCCATTTAAAAAGCATTGTTCGCAGTACGCCTACTTTTTGTTCCGGATGGGTAAGCAGTGTTTCTCTTGGTAGACCAAGGACGTGTGCCAGTAGATATTCTGCGTCTTGGTAGCTTAGCTTGCTTTCGTTACAGAGCTGCCGAACGGTCATGGTTACTACGCTCAACTGTTTTAAGTTTATCAATAATGGGGTCAAGATTACCGCCTAGAATGTGCGGGACATCGTGGAAATTTTCTGTCAGCCGGTGATCGGTAACGCGATCTTGTGGGATGTTATAGGTGCGTATTTTTTCAGACCGTTCGCCGCTTCCTACCTGCGCTTTGCGGTTGCTTGCCTCTGAGGCGGTTTGTTTTTCTTGTTCCATCGCCAGAAGTCGTGCGCGCAATACTTCCATTGCTTTTAGCTTATTTTGCTGAAAACTGCGTTCGTCCTGACACTGCACCACCATGCCGGTAGGTAGGTGTACGATTCGAATAGCTGAGTAAGTAGTGTTTACCGACTGCCCACCATGCCCGCCGGCGGTAGAGGCTTTAACATCCAAATCTTTCGGGTCGATTTTAATATCAACTTCATCCGCCTCAGGGAGTACGGCAACGGTTGCTGTTGAGGTATGAACACGACCGCTCTTCTCGGTTTCCGGAACACGTTGTACACGGTGAACGCCACTTTCGTAGCGCAATCGACTGTAGACTCTATCTCCCTCAATCGAAAAAATGACTTCTTTGTAGCCCCCAATGCCGGTTCTGTTTTGGCTAATGAGCGTGGTTTTCCATTTATGATCTTCGGCATAGCGTGCGTACATACGAAAGAGCTGCGCGGCGAAAAGGGCTGCCTCGTCACCACCGGCTGCGGCCCTAATTTCAATAATGATGTTTTTTTTGTCGAGCGGATCGGCAGGATGTAGCAGTTCATCCAGCGACTGTTCAAGTGTCATTATTTTTTCACTGAGCGACGTAAGCTCTTCTTCGGCAAGCGCTCGTAGTGTTTCGTCTTTTTCGTGTTGAGCCATGAGCTTTGCCCCGTCTCGTTCGGTGGTCAACTGATCATGCTCTTCCATCATCTCGAGGAGCTCTTTTTGTTCTCGGTATTCTTTGGAGACACGACGAAATGCCGCTTGGTCGTGCGAAGCACCCAAAGCAGCCAACCGATCTTCAAGCGCAAGCACTTGCTCTTTCAGCTTTTTCTGGTCAATGTGAGATACCACAGGTATCGTCTGCCACCAGGCAAAGACGCCCCGTTGCAGCTAGGCTGCGGCTTGCGGACGTTTCTTGCCGGTTACTTTAGCCGACTCGTCAACTTTTCGTGTACGCTTAGAGGCGCGAAGCGTTCGCTTTGCCTTTTTTCCGCGCTTACCTTCTGCTGCGGTTGTTTGTGCTTCAATACGTTTTTGAAACTTATCAACTCTTCGTGCGGTGTCAACAAGTTTTTGTTTGCCGGTATAGAAGGGGTGACAATTACTGCAAAGTTCAACCTGCAATTCAGGTTCGGTGGCACCGACAGTAAACGTATTGCCGCAAGCGCAGACAACCGTTGCCTTTGGGTGATAGGTTGGGTGGATAGCTGTTTTCATAGTGTGAGGATAGTAGCAAAGCCATTGCTGTTTGGCAAGGCTACGGGTTCCGCGTAAGAGTTTTTGAATGGCTTGCCAATATTTCTGCTAGCTGTTATACTCATTCAGGCTCTTTCCTCTCGTATGTATTGCGAGAGCGTTTGCTATTTTTAGAGCATTTTTCCTTACCCTACGCCGTTAAGCGTGGATTATCTTACGTATGATTGAACCTACAGCAACAAGTCCCGTCACCACTGCCGATAAAGAAAAGCAGGCGAACTCCTCGCCGAGCATTTTAGAGATGCTAAAAGCGGGTGTTCATTTCGGACATTTGACTTCTAAGTGGCATCCAAAAATGCGACCTTTTATCTTTACTGCAAGACAAGGGATACACATCATCAATCTGGAAGTGACTCGGCAGCAGATGGATAAGGCAATGAAGTTTATTGAGGACATTGTTGTAAAGGGTGGAAATGTGCTTTTTGTAGGCACCAAGAAACAAATTCAGAACTACGTGAAGAGTAGCGCGGAGGCGGTTGCTATGCCTTACGTACACGATCGGTGGATTGGTGGGATGCTTACGAACTTTGCGGTTATCGGTAAAATGATTGCACGCCATAAAGAACTTGGCCGGATGATTGAACAGAAGTCATTTGAAAATATGACAAAGAAAGAGCGGCTAGAGCGGGAGCGAGAGTACAATAGACTGGAAGGCGTCATTGGTGGTATCGCAAAGCTAGAACGTATGCCGGAAGCAATTTTCCTTATCGACGTACGTCGAGAGCGCACTGCCGTTGGTGAAGCAAACAAAGTTGGCGTTCCGATTGTTGCTGTTTGTGACACGAATACCAATCCGGATCTGGTTCAGTATCCAATTGCGGGAAACGACGATGCCGTTGGTTCGCTAAAACTTATGATTGACGAAGCCGCCGCCGCCGTAAAGCGTGGCACTGCCCGACGCGTTAGTAGTCCGTCGGTTCCACCAGCGGCGACTAAGGCAAGCGTCTAGTGCCCGCGCGGCACGAAGTCAGGGGGGATTTATTTTAATAGCGTTAGTACTATGACAAAAGAAACCATTGTTGCCTTGCGCCGAGAAACCGGTGCGGGCATTTCCGACATTCATAAAGCACTCGAAGAAGCTGGTGGTGACCAGGCAAAAGCGCTTGAGCTTTTGAAGAAACGAGGACAAGCCAAAGCATTGAAGAAGCAAGACAGAGAGACCAGTGAGGGCATCGTACACGCCTACGTTCACGGGAACGGACGTGTTGGCGTGTTGATTGAAGTTGCTTGCGAAACCGACTTTGTCGCTCGCAACGAAGACTTTCAGTCGTTTGTACATGACATTGCTTTGCAGGTAGCCGCAACAAATCCACGTTACCTATCAGTCGAGGACATTCCCGAAGAGGTGAAAGCAAAAGAACTTAGTTTGGCAAAAGAGCGTCTTGAGGAGGAGGGTAAGTTGGCCGGCAAAGATGCCACAATTATTGATAAGATTTTAGAGGGAAGTTTTGCTAAGTTTGTAGAAGCAGAAGCGCTTCTTGCTCAGTCCTCTATCAAAGAAGAATCGCAGACAATAAAAGACCTTCTGGTTGCTATAACGGCAAAAGTGGGGGAGAATGTACAAATCAAGCGCTTCACGCGCTACGAAATAGGACAGTAATCACCCCAAGGTTAACGTTATGTTGAAGGTTGCCATTAACGGTTTTGGTAGAATCGGGCGGGCGGCATTTAAAATCGCGCTCAACAATCCAGCTATTAAGATTGTCGCTATCAACGATTTAACTGACACAGAAACCTTGGCGCAACTCTTAAAATACGACTCAGTGTACGGAAGAGCGCCCTTCTCTATCACCCACAGCGAACACGAGTTGATTGTCGACGGTATTTCGTACCAGGTTTTTGCCGAGAAAGATCCGGCAACTTTGCCATGGGGAAAGCATGAAGTTGATGTGGTGCTAGAGTGCACCGGTCGTTTTACTCGGGATGACGCTGCAAACGCGCACCTGACAGCTGGCGCAAAGCGTGTCGTTGTCTCGGCGCCAACCAAAGGCGGCGAAACAAAAACTTATCTGCTTGGTGTTAATCATGGTCAGTACGATAGTGACGCCATGGTTTCGAACGCCTCCTGTACAACAAACTGCGTTGGTCCGGTAACCGCGGTCCTCGAAGAAGCGTTGGGTATTAGCAAGGGCGCTATCACCACTATTCACTCCTACACTGCAGAACAAAATTTGGTTGATGGGCCGACGCCACCACTGCATAAAGATTTGCGCCGTGCACGCGCTGCCGCTGTCAATATCGTGCCGACAACAACGGGGGCTGCCGTGGCTACCACCAAGACAATTCCTGAACTGACCGACAAATTTGACGGACTTTCGGTTCGGGTTCCTACCCCAGTTGGCTCACTTACCGACTTTACCTTTGTGGTAAAAAAACCAACCACGGTTGAAGCCGTTAATGAACTCTTTCGAAAAGCGGCCGCGGAAAAGCGCTGGAAGGGGATTCTTGACGTTACTGACGAACCGTTAGTATCCCACGATATTATTGGCAACAGCCACTCTGCCATAGTTGATCTTGGCCTAACAAAAGTCGTTGATGGTGACCTTGTGAAACTAATGGCTTGGTATGACAACGAGTGGGGCTATGCCAATAGACTGGTAGAAATGGCAGAATTGGTAGGTAAAACAATTTAAGACTTCCGTACCCGCCAAAAGCGGGTACGTTATTTTGGTAAGTTGCGCTGACGAGCAGGAGAGAAAAGTGCTACACTCTTTAGCAGCATGGGTACACTTCGTACAATTACTGACGACGCAAAGCTGGCAGGTAAGCGAGTACTCCTTCGTGGCGCGCTTGACGTGCCGCTAGAAAAAACAGCTCGTGGCGGTTTGCTCGTAGCAGATGACTTTCGCCTGCAACAGTTGGTGTCCACTATTGTTCGTTTAGCAAAGGCCAGAGCAAGAATTGTACTGGTTGGCCATATCGGGCGGCCACACGGTCGCCGCGTTGCCAGTCTATCGCTTCGACCGGTTATCTCGCGCCTACAGCAGCTACTGCCACCCGAGGTGGGGGATATTTCGTTTTCGCTACTTCATGACTTTGGGTTGCTTGCTAAGCGGTCAAAAAAAATTGAGCTGGGGCATATTTTGGCATTAGAAAATTTGCGGTTCTTTTCGGGAGAAGAGGCAAACAATCCGGCATTTGCAAAACAACTTGCGTCGCTTGGTGACGTTTATGTCAACGAGTGCTTTTCTAATTCACATCGTGCGCACGCCTCGATGCTTGGCGTAGCTAAGCTGCTGCCTGCTTACGCTGGCTGGCAACTTGCTCGAGAACTGAAGGTACTTGAAGACGTTCGTTCTCACCCCAAAAAACCATTTGTGCTTCTTATGGGTGGTATCAAAATGGATAAGCTTCCCGTGCTTACCAATCTGGCACCGCACACAAGCGCCATTCTTCTTGGCGGTGGGTTGGCGAATACTTTTTTACAAATTCAAAAAATACCGGTTGGGAAATCAGCGGTCGGAGAAAAAGTATCGAAGGTGCTACTGCGTAAACTGTTGAAAGAGCAGCGACGCTTTTTTGGTCGCGGGATGAAGGCGCTGATTCATTTACCAAAAGATGTAGTGGTAGCCAAAAGTCCAACAGCAATGCCTCGCTTAGTTGATTTAGAAAATGGTGAAAAAGTAAAAGCCGGAGAAATTATTTACGACATTGGGCCAAAGACAGTTCTCGAGTACGCAACTATCATTAAGGCGGCAGCGACGATTGTTTGGAATGGGCCGGTTGGTATGTTTGAAAAACCAGTGTTCGCGCAAGGCAGTCGGTCGCTTGGTTGGCTTATTGCTGCCCGTTCTGAGGGGCCGGCGTTTGGTGTTGTCGGTGGCGGCGATACACTTGAAGTATTGAAGAGTACGGGAATGGAGTCGTACGTCGACTATCGTTCAACCGGAGGAGGCGCCATGACAACCTTGCTTGCCGGAAAAGAACTGGCCGCCGTGCCGCCGCTTTATCGCAAGCAGTAGCTATGAGAGTAACGGCGATACACAGCGTAACTTTTCGTGAGGTATTTGATGCCCACGGAGGACGAGCGATCACAGCGTGGGTGCGTACTATTGCCGGACAGCGAGCTGAGGCAGTTGCTTCTTGTGCCGAGATGAATGACAAGCAATTTGCCGAGGCGATGACCTTTGCAAACGAAAAAACACTCAAAGCATTGCGCGGTCTTGATGCGGTTGAGCAGGCAGATGTGGATCGAAAAATCAATTTGTTGTGTGAGCAATTTGACGACCAAGATTCTTGGGCGCCTTTTGCTCGGGCACTTTCAATGGCAGTAGCTCGCGTTGGTGCTAGCGCTTCAGGCCGTGAGCTGTATGAACACTTGCGAGAGTTTGCTCCTTTTTCTGGACCGGGGTGGGCAATGCCGGTGCCTATTATTTTGGTGCATACAGATGACACTGGAGCGTTTCGGTCTGTTCGCATGGCGATAAATCCCCGAGCCTCTCGTGGTCCTCGTCGCTCTATAAGAACGTTGCTGAATCTTGCCAGAAAGACACTCGCTGCGTTTACCGCGTCAGCAAATGCACCGCTACAAAATAGCGACGAAGTGATAACGGTTGATGGTCTTAATAATACCCTTACACAATTATTACAGAGTACCCATGCTGCCGGTTTGCGCCGTAACGATGTGCGTATCGGCATAGATTTTGGTCGGACATTGCAGCAAGAGCAAGAGGCCGATACGTCAGACGACGAAGCAGGAATGCTTCATCTTTGCCATATGCTAATTCGGCGCTACCCGATTGGTATGGTAGAGAATTCGTTTCGTGACGAGCAAACGCTGGTGCGCGCGCAGGGTACGTATGGAGACCAAGTGCTTTTTCTTCGCAACGACGTTGCCAACAGAGACGCCGGAGCACTTACCGAAGCAGTCACCAATCATGCGGTTGGCGCGGCTGCCATTGACTTGTGGCATTTTCGAACGATTGGCGATGCGCTTGCCTATGCAGTGAAAGCAAGGGGTATGAACGTGCCTCGCATTTTGCGTACCTCCGCAAAAGAAACGCTCGATGATTTTCTCATTGATTTTGCTTTTGCTACCGGCGCAGAGTATGTAGAGCTAGGTGGTTTCGGAAGTGGAGGACATGTTGCCAAGTACAATCGACTGCTCGAACTGGCCAATCGTCACGAGCTATGAGTCGTCCGCTTGTCATTGCAATCTTGGATGGCTTTGGCATAGCGTCCACTTACGACGGTAACGTTGTTGCTCAAGCGAAGATGAGTAATCTAGAAGTAATTACTGCCGCTGGAGTTGCGACAGAGCTTAACGCTTCCGGCGCGGCGGTTGGGCTTTTGGACGGAGAAGCTGGCAACTCCGAAGCTGGTCATATGAATCTTGGCGCTGGACGTGTGGTCGAGCAGCAGGTGCGGCGCATTACGAGCGACATTCAAAACGGTACTTTTTTTAAAAACGAAGCATTGCACGTTGCGGCCAAGCACGCGCAAGAAAATGGTGGTCGGCTGCATTTGATGGGGTTGTTGTCTACCGCAGAAAGTCCGCATAGTAATCCTGAACACTTGGCGGCCTTGCGAAAATTTTGCAACGAGCAACATATCGCCCACGTATTTTTGCATTTCTTTACCGACGGTAGAGATTCTTCACCAACGGCTGGCGCAAAGTTTGTGCGTGACTTGAGTGCATCGCTACAGCCAAACGAACGCATTGTAACCGTAATGGGAAGGTCGTACGCCATGGATAGAAAAAAAGATTGGAAGCGCATCAAGTTGGCGTATGCTGCCTTGGTAAATGGGGAAGGAAGACACGAAGCAGATGCCGTTCAAGCAGTAGAGGATGCCTATAAAGATGGAGAGACCGACGAGTTTATCGAGCCGACTATTATCGGCGATGACAATAAAGAGGGTCGTATCAATGACGGGGATGCGGTCATTTTTTTTAACTTTCGTCCCGATAGGGCTCGTGAGCTTTCAAAAGCATTTATCGAGCCCAACTTTGAACAAAAAGACGAAGGAGCGTTTACTGTTCATTGCTTTGAAAAACTTTGTTTTGTTACGTTGGTCGACTATGGTCCGAGTTTGTCCGCAGCTCGTTTTTGCTATCCCGAAATTGTCGTCGCCGAAACATTACCAGTGGTGCTTTCTAAGTTTCGTCAGCTCTATGTTGCCGAGAGTGAAAAGTTTGCGCACGTTACTTATTTTTTTAACGGAGGTCATCCGGGCGCGGTCGCGGGTGAAGAGCAGCGTCGTATACTTTCTCCGGATGTTGTCCGTTATGCCGAGAAGCCGTCAATGGCTGCCAGTGAAATTACCGACGTCGTTATCGAGGCGATTACTAAGGACACTGCGGATGTCATCGTGTTTAATTTTGCAAACGCCGATATGCTTGGACATACCGGAAACATTGAAGCGGCGGTGCAAGGTATCGAAGAAATAGATAGTTGCCTTGGGCAAATTGATAGTGCGCTTTCTAAAACCAGTGGTTACCTTGTTGTTACCGCAGATCACGGCAATGTGGAGAAGATGCTGGCGGATGACGGCACGCCGATGACAAAACATACGGACTCACTAGTGCCGTTTATTGTTCGAGCTTATGGGGAAACGGTACTTCCGGGAACTGCACTAAAGAGCGGGGGAGCGTTGAGTGACGTTGCGCCAACCATTCTAAAACTTTTAGCAACACCTCCGTCGTCACTTATGACCGGCAAGTCTCTGTGGGCAGACCAGTCGTAAACGTGCATGCCTGAGCTACCAGAGGTAGAAACCATTCGTCGAGATTTGTCGCGCCTCATCATTGGGGCGCGCATTGTTGACGTTATTGTTTCGCTTTCTAAATTTGTTTCCCCAAGACGCTTGTTTGAGCAGCGGCTTGTCGGGCGCCGCATTACCAGTCTTAAGCGGTACGGCAAGCTACTTGTCTTTGCACTTGATGGTAATTACGCGCTGCAGGTGCATTTAAAAATGACGGGTCAAATTGTTCTGCGGCATAAAGGTAAAGTATTGTTTGGCGGACATCCTATTGCCGGCCTTTTGGAAGTACCCAATCGCTATACTCACCTTACCATAAGCTTAAGTACCGGAGACGTTCTTTATGTGAACGACTTGCGGCAGTTTGGTTACGCAAAACTATTTACCACTGAAGATTCGCAAAAAATTGTTTCCAGATTCGGCATTGACCCACTTTTGCCTTCCTTTACTTTTGCCGTCTTTGAAGGGTTGCTTAAAAAAGCTACTGGGCGGACGGTAAAGGCATTTCTTCTTGACCAGTCAAAAATGTCTGGTTTGGGTAATATCTATACTGACGAATCGTGCTTTGCGGCTAGCATAAAGCCGACAAGGCGTGCCGGAACATTGACGGGTGCGGAACAGAAAAAACTGTATAAAAATATACGCGCCATTCTGAAGTGTGCAGTAGCAAAGCGGGGCACTACATCGAGCACCTACGAGCGAACGTACACAAAAGCGGGAAGCTACACCCGTTATCTAAAGGTGTACGGGCGGGCGGGTAAACCCTGTCAGCGTTGCGGCCGGCCATTGTCTAAAGCGCGCGTGAGTGGGCGCGGCACAGTTTACTGTTTCTATTGCCAGGCGTAAAGTAGAGCGTAATGGGAACACCAAAGAAAAAGAAGATAGCCATTTTTGACATCGACGGTACGTTGTTTCGTTCGAGCTTGCTTGTCGAGTTTAACAAAGGCCTCATGCGAGCTGGCATCATACCGCAGTCAGTCATTGGCGATATTTTGCAGGAGTACTACGCGTGGGTAGAGAGGCGCGGTAGTTACGACGACTACATTGGCCGCGTGGTTACCATGCACTCGGCCGCCATGAAAGGTAAGCTGCGGCGCGATGTCGATGCTGCCGCTCATTTGGTGCTACTTCGTCATCGCAATCGCGTGTACCGTTACACGCGCGATCTTTTACGTACTCTGTCGCCTGACTATATGCTGCTTGCTATTTCTGGCTCTCCGGCGGAAATGGTGGCACCGTTTGGTGAGTATTTTAGTTTTGATAGAACGTGGGGAACAGAATATGAAATTGACGACAGGGGTGTGTACACGGGACGTATTGTTGACCGGCGTTCGGTGGACAGCAAGGCGGAAATTGTGAGCGCCTTTATAAAAGAGCAAGGCCTTGACCTTGCCGAGTCGTGGGGCGTGGGCGATACCGAAACAGATATTAGTTTTTTAGAGATGGTTGACCATCCAGTCGCCTTCAACCCAACAGCCGCGCTTTTTGCCGTTGCCAAGGAGAAGTCATGGCACGTGGTTGTCGAAAGGAAGAATGTGATTTACGATATACCGACCGAGGCGGATACCCATTAAGGGTAGCCCCGTTACTTTTTAACCACTACTGTACTATGCCAGACATTAAACCGTGGAAGACCCTAGAATCAAAGCTGGTCCTCGATACGCCGTACTATAAGGTTCGTATGGATGTTTGTCAGTTGCCGGACGGCACTATTATTCAAGATTTTTGCGTTAGGGAGGAACCTGATGCCGTAATAGCTTTTTGTGTAACCAGAGAGGGGCAGGTTGTTCTAGTGCATCAATATCGGCACGCTGTCGATCGCGAGACAACGGAGTTGCCGGGCGGTTTTACAAGTCGCCATGATATCAATACCGCCGAAGCAGCTCGCAGAGAGTTACTTGAAGAGACCGGCTATTCGTCAGAAAAAATGGAAGAGGTTGCCGTTCTTGATATGAACGATAGTTCGTCATCTGCAAAAATATACGTCTATGTCGCGTTGGATGCAGAACGGGTTACGGCGCCAGAATTTCGTTCCCGAGAGCAAACAGAAACCGCGCTGGTGCCAAAAGAGCAATTACTGACAATGGTGAAAGACGGCACGATTCGTTCGAGCAATCAGATTGCGGCAATACACTGCCTTGAGAAATACTTAAAAACCGAATAGCGCTCATGTCATCGAAGCTTTCATCTGTTTTCTTCCTTCTTGTTGTCGGCCTTGTCCTATCGCTTTTGTTGTATCTGGGTACGTTTGCCGGTGGCATTTTTAGGAGTCCGGGTGGTGACGCCTCACCGGTGCATTTCGTAATTACAAAAAATGAAAATTTAGGAAGCATTGCGCAAGATTTGAGAGAGAAAGGACTCATCGTTAGTACACGCACATTCGAAGCGTATGTCTGGCTTCGCGGATGGTCCAGAAGCTTACAAGCGGGTGAGTATACACTTGGGTACGATCTTAATGTTCGTGAGCTCGCGCAAATTTTGGCAAGCGGTTCAGATGCCGCCTCCGAGCGCACTATAACTATTATTGAAGGGTGGACCATTGATGACATTGCGCGGTATTTAGAGAAACAAGGGGTAGTTACCGCCGACGATTTTCGTCAGGCGCTTGATAGGCTTGCAGATCACGAAACAGTTTCGGTGCTTGCGGATAAGCCGGCAAGCGCGTCTCTCGAAGGGTATCTCTTTCCTGACAGCTACCGCATTTTTAAAGGGGCTTCAGCAGATGAAGTCGCCTCAAAAATGCTCAATACACTTGACCAGAAGTTAGCGCCAGATTTGCGTAGCGCTATCGCAAAGCGAGGACAGAGCATTTTTACTACGCTTACTGTGGCAAGTATTTTAGAAAAAGAAATTCGCGATCCCGCCGATTTGCCTATTGCCGCTGACGTCATATACAAACGCTTAGGGGTAGGGGAGTTGTTGCAATCTGACGCCACATTAAATTACCTACTTGCCACGGGCAACAAAAAACCGCAGCTCACCTTTGAAGATCTTAAAAATCCTTCATCGTACAATACGTATGTGCATCCGGGTTTGCCTCCGGGGCCTATTGCAAATCCGGGACTTGCAGCCATTAAGGCAGCCATTTATCCGGACACGAACGATTACTGGTATTTCTTGACGGACAAAGAGGGGCACACCCATTTTGCCAAAGACTACGAAACGCATCTTGCGAACAAGCGTAAATATCTCGACAACTAATATGTCGCAATCCCCATGGACAATTATTTCACTTGGTGGCTCTATTATTGTGCCGGAGGAAATTGATGTTCGGTTTTTAAAAAAATTTAAAAAGCTAATCGGTAGTTATAGATCGCGACGCTTTGTTATCATTTGTGGTGGTGGCGGAACAAATCGTCGGTACAACAGCGCTGCAAAAAAACTAGGTAAGCCAACGGACTTTGACCTTGACTGGATAGGCATTCGGTCGCTTACGTTGAACGCCGAGCTTGTTCGTACAATGTTTGGTTCCTCTGCGTACGGCAAAGTGGTGTTGCGTCCAGAGGATTTAACACGAACGCCAAAAGAAAAAATTATTATCGGCGCCGCATTTCAAGAAGGTTCGTCTTCTGATTGGGATGCTGTACTGTGGGCAAATAAGTTAGGGGCGAAAAGTATTATCAATCTTTCAAACATAGAGCACGTCTATACCGGCGACCCTCGAAAGGACAAGAAAGCAAAACCAATAACCGAGATGCGGTGGGCAGAGTACCTCAAGATTATTGGTACCACATGGTCACCTCGGTTGAGTACCCCATTTGATCCGACGGCAGCAAAGCTCGCAAAACAAAGCGGCCTTCGGGTTTCTATTTTAGATGGTCGCAAATTAGCTAACGTCAAGCGTGCAGTAGAGGGCAAATTATTTACCGGGAGCATTCTGCGGGCGTAATAAGAAGACTATAGAGGGCTTTTAATTTTTTTCAGTTGGGGATTTGTAACTTGTGTGTAGAGCTGTGTGGTGCGAATATTTTGGTGACCGAGTAGTTCCTGTACGTAGCGGACATCAACGCCATTTTCCAAAAGGTGCGTTGCAAAACTGTGGCGGAGCGAGTGAAGGGTGGCAGGTTTTGCTATCCCAGTTTTGGCTAAATTGCTTACGAACACTTTCTGCAACGTCGTCGTGGTTAGCTTGCCGCCACGCTCACTCTCAAACAGATAGTCGTCACCATTTTTTGCTTGGGCAATTTTTTGAATGTCAGCTTTAATCATTTCGGGGAAAACAGTGAGGCGGTCTTTTTTGCCCTTTGCGTCTTTGAGGTGAATACTTAAGGAGTCTAAATCTAGATCTCTAATTTTTAAACTGGTGACCTCGCTGACACGAAGACCGGCACCATACGCCAGGGCAAGAATAAGCTTATGTTTCATGTTGGTTGTAGCGTTAATGATTTCTTTTATCTCGTTTCTCGTCAGTACAATGGGTAGTTTTTTCGAGCGTTTTGAAAATTTAATGTTTATATACTGCTTAAGCCCGGCTATTTCTCGGTAGAAAAATTTTATCGCATTGAGGTAAAGATTCGTAGTTTGCGGCGCTGCATTTTTAGCCTGCTTGTTTAAAAGGAATGCTTTAATTGATTCGGTATCTAAAGACGCTATGTTGTGCCCCTTAAAAGCAAAGTATTCGTTCAAGCAGCGAAGGTAGCTTTTTATGGTTTTCGGGCTATAATTCTCAATTGCAGCTCGTTCATGGTTTTCGTTAGGTAGTCATCCATAAAGTTTGTATAATATACATAATAATTATATTATACACAAAATATGTAAGATAGTAACTAGTTATACGCAATTCAAAAAATATTTCCCCTTTTAATTTATGGATATTTTGATAGACTTTCAAAGGAGAATAAATTTGTTTTTTAATTTTTATAGAGGGGAAATAAGGTGTTTTCTCCGCTTTCGCTCCGAAAACTTTATAAACATTATTAACTAATCAAAATCATTATGAAAATTGGAATTATCATCAGTCAAACCAATCCTGAAACCGTATGGAATGTTTTTCGTTTGGCAAACTTTTCGCTCAAACAAGGCGACGAA
>Ga0066639_10000026_pt1 | contig 97728 bp, 104 predicted proteins | sample CryGeyCG2114_010_2_FD_59504 | JGI IMG/M metagenome (GOLD analysis project Ga0066639, IMG submission 59504) | Groundwater microbial communities from aquifer - Crystal Geyser CG10_big_fil_rev_8/21/14_0.10 | ecosystem: Environmental > Aquatic > Deep subsurface > Groundwater | place: USA: Utah...
TCTGATCCGGATGGAAACAATGAATCCAAGTATGCGTACATTAACAATGTCAAAGTGATGGAAATGGCTGATGATGATCTTATTTGTTATATCCACAGTGATCATCCGGGCAGTACAAAATTGGACAAAACTTAGCACATATAGTAATATAATTTATATGTCAAAACAACAAATAATTACAATTTTAAAAGCATTCCAAAAATCACCGGCAAAGAGTAAATTACGCCGTGATTATTTTAGTATGTTTGAAAAAAGAATGGTTTATCGTACAACTAAGAGTGAAAATCCAGAAGTGACTGAAAAAATGGTTAATCGAATACTATTTAAATTAAAACCCTAAATGCTATGACTAGACGCATATGACTAGACGCATAGGAGAAACAAGCTATAAAGAAACAGCTTTTGGCATTATTCCACGATCAAAATTGATTCCCTTAGAAATTGAGGGGATAAAAAGGGCGTGGGATTTTGTTTTAAAGGAGAGTATTAAACATAAATTCGCCATTACTCCTAATTTTTTAAAAAAAATTCATAAGATTGGTTTTGGTTGGATTTTCCCAGAATTGGGTGGAAAATTTAGGAAAATTGATGTTACGGTTTCCAAACATATTCCACCAAAATTTTATCTCATATCTCAAGAAATGGATAATTTTACAAAAGATTTAAAAGTCAGAGTAAAACATTTGCCGAAGATAGATAGTGAAGAATTTCTTGATAAATTAATTTCTTTATTGGCATGGTCGCATCATAGGTTTCTCTGGATTCATCCATTTCAAGATTATAACGGGAGGATCGGCAGATTATTAACCAATATAATTTTAATTAATTTAGATATCCCACCGATTGAATTAAAAGTGGAAACAACCATTGGCAGAAAAAAATATGTTGAAGCCTTGCATTTGGCCGACAATCATAACTATATAAAATTGGAAAGTATTTTTAAGTCGGCCATAGATGAAATGGCAAAATTATTAAATCAGAAAAAGAATTAAAATAATTTTAAAAACAGACTTTTAAAGTGTATTCAAAGTCTGTTTTTATATCTTAATTCTTCATATTTTGCCCACTGTGAAACTTTTTGTGTACGTCTTTGAGCTGTTTGTTGGTGACGTGGGTATAGATTTGCGTAGTGGCGATATTGCGGTGGCCAAGGAATTCTTGCACCAGACGTAAATCAACGCCTTGGCCAAGTAAATCAGTGGCATAGCTGTGACGTAGAGTGTGTGGTGTGGCCATGACTGGTAATCCGGCCTGTTTGATATATTTCTTTACTATATCCTCAATACTCTTCGTGGTGAGTCGGCGTGTTTCATCTTTTTTTTCTGCGCCTGGTTTGTAATTGATGAACAAAGCTTCGTCATCATCATGGCGACCAGCAAGGTATTTGGCGATCCAGCCAGTGGCACGACTGGAAAAATAGACTGTTCTGACTTTTTGTCCCTTGCCCACAATCGCAATTTCCAAATCTGTTTGTCCTGGTCTGATTTGAAACTGATCGCAGTTTAAGGCTACTAATTCAGCCACACGCAGGCCGGTGGAAAAGAGCGTCTCTAAGATGGCTCGATCACGTAAGCCAATCGGTGTATTTGTTTTTGGTGAAAGTAGTAGTTGCTCAATTTGGTCTATTTTCAAAAACTTGATTTCTTTGTCTGCTTTGTCCTTGGCCAACTTGACTTGGGAAGGGGAGAGTGAGGCAATATTCTTCTCGACAAAGAATTCCAATAAAGAGCGGAGGGCAATCAAGTAATAGTTCTGGGTGGATTTTTTCAAAGTTTGTTTGGTGTGAGGATCAGCGTGGCGTGACAAGAACAGGCGATAGTTCCAAATGATTTCCGGTGTGAGATCGGAAGGGGAGAGGTGACTCAATTTAGACTCCTCCAACCAGTCAAAGAATTTTTTCAGGAAGCGCGCATAGTTCTCTTGCGTCTTGTTAGACAAACCTTTTTCAATTTCAATATAATCCAAATAGTTACTCAGAAATTGTTTGATTTTTTTATTAGCCATAGGGGATGATGATTAGCTTGATTTTAATGATTATTAATACATCGCACAATATAGATTAATAGAAGTATTATATCATTTCTTTTATAGAAATGCAAAATATATGTCTCCCCTTACGTATTTTTATTTTTCCCTTAGTTATGTGCTTTTCTTTTCTTTGTCTGCTCTGGTGGAGACTAAAATTTTATTTGACTTATGCACAATCAGTCATCTCTTTGATTAATTTTGAAAAAACAGCCTCTCCCCCGGCTGAGATAAAAAAAATAAAATAAAATTTAAAACACAAAAGGTATGAATGTACCACTACCCTGTTTAAATTTTAATTAGCAAAATAAAATTTAAAAAGTCTTACGTAGGGTAAGACCTTTAATGATTTCAATTTAAAATGAAACTAAGCAGCCAGGGGCCATATAAGCCACGGAGAGTGAAATTTAGATCAAAAGATGACTTAGGATATGGTTAGGCCGATTAATTTTATTTCCGGGGCAAACAAGAGCATGATTTTAATTGCTAATAAGAAAAATCCAATTATGGTTATACAGAAAACAACCACTGCGATAAAGAAGATAATTTTGAAAAAGATTTCGTCGTACATATATTATTGTTTAAATTAGCTTAGTGTCGTAAAATATTATAATTTATTCTTACATTGATAATAATCATTAATTAACCCTGGGCAATAATCATTAGGATTCTCTTGAAGGTCTTTATCAAAGTCAGGAAGGCTCATTGTCTTAACTTCAACTAGTTCGTGGTTAAGTTTTAATTCATCCTCCCCTGCCCTGCCCAGGAAAACTCCGCAAAATATTTTATATTTTTTATCATCATTGTTTACTTCTTGATAGAATTTATCCAGTAATTTTAAATCACACTCTATATTCAGTTCTTCTTTTAATTCTCTGTGGGCGGCAGACTCATATGATTCATCAGCTTCCACATTCCCGAAGGCGGCCAGATCATATAGGCCGGCAGCATTTTTTTTATGATCTGCTCGTCGACAAAGAATTATTTCTCCTGCCGGGTTTAATAATAAGATGGCGACAACCCTGGAGATAAAATCTTTGGCAATTTTATTACTTTTTAAATCTTGTCCAATAACCTCATCTTGTTCGTTAACAATATCAACTAAGTGATCAGCCATATTTTTTAATGTTGATTAAAATATGATATATTTTTACTGCTTAATAATTTCTTAATGCTTTCTCCCTTTATATTTTTTGCTTTGGTCAGTATGAGTTTTTTCGGCCTTGCTTCATGCTGAGTCAGAAGTCCAATTTTTGGCCAATACATTTTACGCGTCCATTTAGTGTCCATATGTACTGGCTCGCGATCCTTGAGCATTAACATTTTTTCTAGGCTGATGGGCTTCAATCTATTGTTATTATTATATTGTTTAAAAATGCCCCGTATATAATGAGAAAAGACAAGTTTCTCCAAGCTGACATTACTACCCCTGATATACCAAAATAAATCTATATACTTGTCAAAAAATTGTTTGTAATTGGTTGGAAATAAGTTGTATTGTTTGGCCCATTTAAAATCAAAGATGAAAAAATCAGTGGCCATGCCTACGTCAAAGATGTTATTCATATCAGGTTTTCCCCAGGGACAGCTGGCAATTAATAAATTATCTTTGACCATTTGCTTTAAGATGCTTTCTAGATAGTTTAATTTTATTAGCCAAGTGTCTGATGACAAAACGATGACATAATCCGTATCTTTATACTTATCTTGAATTTTTTTAACTCCCGCATCAATTAACTCAGAAGCGCCTTGAAAATGTCCTGGATTTTTCAATCTGATTAAATCAGTTTCTTTATATTTTTCAGGATACCAATTTTTTTCTCCATTAAAGGCATGGACAATTGTAATGTCGGAAAGTAATTTTGATGATTGCCATAAACTAGTGATAATATCCATATTAATTTTAGCATCATCTGTCTTGTCGTGGGTATAGATCAAAACTGCTATTTTAATTTTTTGCATATTCAGGGTGTCTATTAAAGTTTATTGATAAAAGATTCTTTCGCCAAAGCGTAAATCAATATAATTTTCTTGGTCGTAAGTATCTCCCAGTTCTTTAATCAGAGCTTCAAGTTTTGTAACTTGCTTGTCAATGTCATTGTTAACGCTAAAGAAAATCAACGGTCCCCTCTCCTCTTTCATTTTAATTGTATTAAGATCATTATCTACAACGAATTCTTGCGCTTTGACAACTTGCTTGGTATTGACGCGATCATTTAAATCATTAATGAATTTAATCGTTTCCGGGTTGATTTTAATTCTCTTTCCTTTAAGTAGGGCATCTCCTTGGTTGTAGATAACTATCTGATTTTCTTCCGGTTGATCCAGACTTAAAATAATATCGCCCTCGTTATTAATATAGTGAAATTGTCCGGCCTCATTCCAAATCACTGTGAATTCTTTTTCAGTCAGATTGACTTGAATGGTATTTGGAAATTTTTTAGTAATTTGCAGATTTTTTAATTGAAAATTATTATTTAATGTCTTTGTTAGTTTTTGTTTGGAAAAGAATAGTAATTTGTCTTGGGGTATTAAAAATTGGCTTGTTTCAGCTTGTTTCCAAATCAATTGTTCAACAGTGGTTGTTGGAATATATTTTGTTTCCGAGACATCAATTCTTTTGATGGTAAAAATATCCGTGAAAAAGACCAGCCAGACAAAAGCAACCAACAAGATGATGATAATCAGCAAGATTAATCTGAACATGCGACTCCTTGGTTTTGATGTCTGCCTGTTCTTTATTTTTTTTGGTTGGTGGGCAACAAATTGGCTATTCAGTGTTGATTGTCCAAGAATGCGATTGCCTCTTTTCTTTTTTTTGAACATCCTCCTGGTTTATTTATTTTTTTATCTTGTCCTTACCTTTTGATTTTTTTGATTCCCATGTATTTCTTCAAGACTTTTGGAATCTTGATTGATCCGTCTTTTTGTTGATAGTTTTCCATGATGGCGATAATCGCGCGAGGAAGAGCAACTCCGGTGCCATTTAGGGTGTAGACCAGTTCTTTTTCTTTTCCATTCTTGTATTTCACATTCATACTGCGGGATTGGTAGTCAGTGCAATTGGAAGTTGATGTCAGTTCGGCCCAGTCACCGTTCTTTCCGGCTTTATTCGGCTTGCCAGGCAACCAACCTTCTAGGTCATATGTACGTAAAGATGGAGTGCCAAGATCGGCCGTGCAATGATCAACAATGCGAAATGGAATGCCCAGTCCCCTGAAGATTTCTTTTTCAATCTCCAACATTTCTGTGTGAATTCTTTCAGCTTGACTTGGTGTTGTATAGCAAAACATTTCCAATTTGGTAAATTGGTGGACACGGAAGATCCCCTTGGAAAACTTGGAATAGCTTCCGGCTTCCGTGCGGAAACAATGAGAAATTGCCACATACTTTTTTGGCAATTCAGATACGTCCAATACTTCATCAGCATGATATCCTCCTAGCGTGATTTCAGCGGTGCCAATCAAGCTTAAATCACTATCCATTAGATTGTAGACCTGAGTTGATTCACCGCGCGGATTAAAGCCCATATTGGCAATCATTTCAGTCTTGGCTAAGTCCGGTGTGGTCATTGGCGTATAGCCATGTTTGATAATGATTGAGAGGGCATATTGGATAATGGCCAATTCCATTAATGCTAGTTCATTTTTGAGATAATAGAATTTGGCCCCGCTGACCTTAGTTGCTCGCTCCAAGTCAATTAAATCAAGTGCTTCAGCCAGTTGTAGATGGTCTTTTGGTTTAAAATCAAATTCAGTCGGTTTGCCAACTGTCTCCAAGACCGGATTGTCATCTTCATCTGCGCTTACCTTTACTGCCGGATGGGTCAAGTTTGGCACTTGATGAATCAAAGTTAGCAACTCTTCTTCTTTTATTTTGATTTCCGCTTCCAAATCCTTAATCCTCTCCCCTGCTTTTTTTATCTTTGTAATTTCTTCTTCAGTCGGTTTGGATTTTGATTTTTTATTCCTCTCTGCTTGTAAGGCTTGTAATTCTGTTTTGTCTTTTCTTAGCTCTTCATCTAAGGTAATCAAACGATCAAGATCAATCTTGGCTCCCCTGTTCTTTGAGTTGATTTTTACTGCCTTGGCGTTTTCGCGAATGTATTTAATGTCCAGCATATGATTATATTATTTTTCGTTTGTTTTTTCTTCTGCGCCCGGAATATTTTTCGGCTTCATTAATGGAAAAATCTGGCACTCTCTACCTGTTTTGTTGCTCAAAAATGAAAACAGTCTTTCGGAAAAACCAAAACCGCAAGTTGGCGGCATTCCATATTCCAAGGCTTCCACAAATTCATCATCTTTCATCATTGCCTCATCATCTCCTCCATCACGTAAGGCTTGTTGTTCCGCAAAGCGTTCAGCTTGGTCAATCGGATCATTGAGCTCGCTATAGCCTTTGCCCATTTCAGATCCGCCCAAAATAACTTGGAATCGTTGGACCAGCTCTGTATTCTTTTCCTGTCTTTTGGCCAGAGGTTCCATGGTTACTGGCACATTTACCAAGAAGCCCGGACCGCCAAGACTCTTGCGACAATATTTCCAGAGATTGTCCATCGCGCGGGTAATATTGAATCCTTTTTTGTCATATTCAATTTTTAATTCTTGAAGTTTTTTCTCAATTTCTTTTTCAGTCGCAGTCATGACATCAATCTCGGTATATTTTTTGATGATACTGACATAGTCATATTTTTCCCATTTTTGTCCTAAATTGACATCAAATTTTCCAATCTTGAATTTCAAAGTGCCAAAAGTTTCTTTGGCAATATATTTGTATAGCTCTTCTACTAATTCCATGCCCATTTCATAGTTGGCATATCCCCAGTAAAATTCCATTTGAGTATAGTCTTGCAAGTGTTCGGCATCCATGCCTTCATTGCGGAATTGTCGCCCAATTTCAAAAGTTTTACCCAATCCGGCGACCATTAGTTTTTTCTGCCAAAGTTCTCCGGTGGAAATGCGAAGGTAGACATCAAGATCCAAGGCATTGTGATGAGTGATGAAAGGACGGGCGTCTGCTCCTCCCGGCATGGCTTCCAAGACCGGAGTTTCCACTTCAATGAATCCGCGATCATGGAGAAATTTACGTGTGGAATTCCAAAAATCATCGCGTCGTAAGAGCATGACTTTCACTTCCGGATTCATCAGGATATCAAGATAGCGTTTGCGCAATCTTTCTTCCTCATCTTTGAATCCCGAATGTTTGTCTGGCAATGGTCGCAAGGCCTTGGTCAAGAGTTTCCAGGATTTAGCCATCACACTTTGTTCGCCGATTTTTGTCAGAAAAACATGTCCGGTCACTTGCACAAAGTCGCCGATGTCAATTAACTTGATCAGTTGTTTATATAGTTCTTCGCCAACTTCTTTTTTGGAAAAAGCAATTTGAATTTTTCCGGTATAGTCTTCTATGTCGGCAAAAGAAAGATTACCATGCTGTCTGAAGCTACGTAATCTTCCGGCAATGGTGAATTCTTTGCCCCGTTTTTCAAACAAAGAAAAATCAGTCAAGACTTGTTTGATGTCCTGATCTTTTTCAGTCTTGGCGGGATATGGATTGATTCCCAGTTCTTTTATTTTTTCCAATTTGGCGATGCGGTCGGCTCGTTCGCTCTGTTTGATTTCCTCGGGCATATGATAGTAAATTAACAATTATGAATATAGAAATTCACATTGATAGTGTTTTTATTAATTGTCTTAATTTTATGATAATTTAAGGAAAAAGTCAAAATAAAGAAAAATAAAAAGAACTATATTGAAATAGCTCTTTTTGTCTTTTATATAATAGAGATTATTAATATTTTGTTTACTCTACGCCCACAATCTTGTATTCCACATCTCCTTTTGGTGTTTTAACAATCACAGTATCCCCTTTTTCTTTGCCAATCATGGCAATGCCTAGGGGCGATTCATTGGAGATTTTACCAGACATTGGATCTGCTTCGTTAAAACTTACAATAGTAAATTCCTTTTTGCCATCATTGACTTTGGCAGTAACATGGGATCCCATGCCAATTTCACCCTTGGAAGAGCTGTCAACAACAGTCACTCTTTTCAACATGGAAGAAACTTCGGAAATACGGCTTTCATTAAATCCTTGCGCTTCCTTGGCTTCGGCATATTCCGCGTTTTCACTCAAGTCGCCCAGTTCCTTGGCACTCTCAATCCGTTCAGCGATTTCTCGACGTTTTACCTTTTGCAAGTATTCTACCTCATCTTTTAATTTGTTGTAGCCTTCTTGCGAAATGATTTGTCCTTCCATATAAACGTTATGTTATTTTATTATGACAATTTAATTAACAGGATACAGTAAAATTGGAAATTATGCAAATCTCTTGGGTTGGCCATAGTTTTCCATAATCACTGTTGCCAGGATTAAATATCCCAATCCCAGGGGGTGGTTTAAATATGGAGTAAAAATATTGACCGTGGCCAAACTGACCAGGCCAATAATTAAGGCCGGTACCATGATCCCCTGCTGATATATTTTTTCTTTAATAGCCTGATGAATTAGATAGACATAGAGGAAGAGGTAGATTGCCAAACCAATCATCCCGAATTCCAACCAGGTATCAAGCCAGCCCCACTCAAAAGCATAGGTGGTGTATTGTCCATCTGCCGATGTTTCCAATACTCTTGGGTCATTGCTGTGATATGTCACTGTGGCGCCAAATCCTTGTCCGTGAATGGGTGCAGTACCAATCTCGCCCCAGAGTGGCGGTAAGAGATTCCAACGTGATGACAGGGCAGAATCTCCTCCTTGCGTGCGTTTGGTTAAAGCGCTCAAGGCATCAGCTCCCAACGGTTCGGGTATTGGAAATTTTGTGATTGCCAAAATAATTCCTACGCCCACCGCCAAGCTCAAAATCAACAAGCTGATACTGGTAATGATTTGTACTGCCTTAGCTCTGCGTAAAAGAATGATAATCAACCAAGTCAACAATCCCACTCCCAGCCCCAGCCAAATGCTGCGTGACATACTTACCACCAAGGTTCCTACAAGTAATCCGGCCAAGCCAAGATGAGTTAAGATATTTTTCCAATTTTTTTCAACTTGAACAAAGAGCATGATAATTAAAAAGAAGGCCAGTAAAACAAAGATGTGTGATTGAAAAAAGATCCGATAGAAACCAAACTCGGTTGATGTGATTTCTCCGATCCTGGTATCGCGAATCCACTTGTAGACGATTTCAAAAAATAGCCCGTCTCCCCACAGGATTTTGTGGGAGGAAATGAACAAAACGATCATCGTCTTTGCTGAAAGCCAAATGGCGGCCGCAACAAGCAGTTGAATCAACTGCTTGATGCCAGCTGTATCCAGAGAGTGATAGACAGGGAAAATTAGTAATAGATAGAGCCAATTGTTTCCGTCCAAAAAGACATTGTCAAAACCGTGTTGACGGACAACACCATTGAAGAATGCAAAAACTATTGCCAAGAAAAAAACAAGATAATATTTCCAGTATTTTGATTTGATGAATTTGAAATCAAATTTTTTATTTTGAATCAAATATCGTACTTCTCTAAAAATCCAGACAGCCATCACTATTAACCAAAGACCAATTCGTAAGGACAATCTTTCGCCACCCATTTCCCATGAGAAGAGATATCCCATTGATCCGATGAATAATTCTAACAAGATTATTAAAATACCGTACTTTAAGTTTTTAAGAGACAGGATTAATGTGCCAATAATTAAAATGACAAATACTCCTTGGTTTAACCAAGAAAATGAATTGCCTAAAAATGAAAGAATTTCAAGTCCCAGAATTATGGCTAAAATTAGCCAGGTTTGTTTGTTGATAAGTTTGTTCATATATAAAATTTGACAATTAAATGATTTTGAATTAAAATATAGATAAGGCTTAAGATTTAACAATTAATTATTCGCGTTGACATCGTTGGTCAGTAAGGATAGCCTACTATTTATAGTCGGCACAAAATTTTCAAATCAGGGTAGGCTATCTGACCAACACAATCAATTCAAATAATTTTTCAACAATATTTCTTCAAAGAAATATTAACACTTAAATCTTAGACCAATCAATCGCTCTTTCAAAGAAAATAACTTAGGAGTTATTATCAAAATATTATCAGCACGGTTTTGCATTTGCTTTTGTCGGTGTTTCTGAAACCTTTTGATTAATTAACATAACTTATTGTAGATTTACCTTACTTTAATTATGATAATAATTTATAATAACTCCTCTCCTTTTTACCTGAGCTAATCTTTTGATTAGCTCTTTCTTTTTGTCTTTTTTTTCTTACGCTTAATCCAACCCGTGTTTCTTTTTTATAATCTCCATTGCTGTTTTATATTTTTTTACTTGCGGTAAGAATGGCATTAATTTGTAGGCAATACTGGGTAGCCAAGAGCTGATTGTTCCACCCGGTTGAGCAGTAAACAAAACTTGATCAATCCAAACTCCAACCTGATTGTGTTCAGCCATGGTTAACCAAAGATCCCAGTCTTGCAATCTCTTAATCTGATTATCAAATCCAGGAAAATGTTCTGCACGGATTAGGGCGGTAGTATGAATATACGGCATTTTTCTCAGTCGGTCTAAGCTATATGGCCAGAGTTTGAAAAGTTTTTTTCCAAAGCGAAAAGAACAATAGGCAAAGCTGACTTCAGGATTAATCTCCAATGTTTTTTTCATTGTTTCCAACATTGTTGGTTCCAGAATTAAATCAGCATCGCAGAATAATAGATATTGTCCCTTGGCTTCAATTGCTCCGCGGTTGCGCGTGGGGTTTGATCCTTGATTGTCTTGACGAATAGTTTTTAATCTGGAAAATTGTTGTTGATATTCATCAAATACTTTTTCAATCTCATCAATGGAACCATCATCAACCAGGATTAATTCATAGTCCTTGTCTGTCTGCGCTAAAATACTATCCAAACACTTGGGTAGTTTTTTTGCCATGTTGTAGATTGGGATAATGATGCTGATCATGATTTTAGATTATGAATAATATTATATATTTTTTGCGCTTGGTTGCTCCAGTTAAATTTTTGCAAAGTCCGTTGTCTCCCCTCATCACCAAGCCTTTGGCGTAACCCTGGATATTCTGCGAGCTTCAAGATTGCCAAACTGATTGCGGTGCCATTTTCACTTTCAACCAACAAACCGTTTTTGTCATCTTCCACGGCATCAGTTACTCCCCCGCTCCTTCCGGCAATTACCGGTTTGCCTGCCAGGTTGGCTTCCAAATAAACGATTCCAAAACCCTCAACATCACCATGAATGTCTCGGGACGTAAGGATAAAGATATCGCAAACCTGTAGCCAGAGTTGTTTTTCTTGGTCATTAACCTGTCCAACCATAATCACGTGATTATCAAGGCCTAAATCTTTGATTTCTTGACATAAATTCTGCTCCTCCACTCCTTGGCCGATTATGACATAGACAAGGCTGGGATTGCTCTGTATGGCCAATTTAAAGCCCTGCAATACCAAGTCAAACCCCTTTCTTTTTACCAGTCTCCCGATCCCCAAAAGAATAGTCTTGTTATTCAAATCATGTTTGTCTTTCAGTTCCTTGATTGCCAATTCATCGTGTTTGTATGTTTGCGGTTCAATTCCGGGATTAACAACTTTGATTTTTCCCAACTGTTTTTGGTCAATAATTGTTTTAACTTTTTCCGCCACGTAAGTATTGGCGGCAATAATTTTGTCAGCCCGATTCAAAATCTGAGTGGCTAACCATTTTTTGCGTCCGGTATGCATGGCAAAATTAAAATCAGTGCCGTGCAGAAAAACAGTATATTTGAAATCAAACCAGAATGACAATAGCCAAACAGCAGTTCCAAGCGGCAAAATTTGTCCGATTAAAAAATGACAAGGTTCTTGCTTTAACAATTTCTTGACAGTATTAATGGTTGGAAGCCATTGAAGAGTTTTACGATTTTCATCCAATAGCTCTTTGTTTTGATTGTCCATTACTATTATTTGCTCAGGATAGTATTTTACCAAATGAGCATAGTAGTGAGCCACACCTCCGTAGAATGGCGGATATTCCAATGTCAGTAAAATTGTTTTCATATGTTTACCTTCTTCGAAATGATTTTACAATACTATATAGATCATCTTTTTGAAATCCCTTGAACATGAACAAGGCCAGGAAGTAAATCGCTCCGGCAATCGGGACAATGATGAAAATATTCAAAACAGGTTTGAGGATTAAAACAAGAATGGTCATAATTATTGCCGAAATAGCCGACTTGCAGAAAACAACAATAATTTTCATTGGTCGGTAATTGATAATCCCCTTGACATAGCGCCAACCCAAGAGCAGAAGTAAGGCGCTGGAAAGAACCAGGGTGATGCTTGCGCCCAAGACCCCGTACTGCGGAATTAAGATGATGTTTAAAATAATACTGAAGATTGCGGTCCAGAGCATGTTGAGCGTATTCTTTTTTTGACGATCGCAAGCATTGAGTAACGCGCCGACCGGTGTGGCCAAGAACATGAAGAATAATGCAATCATCACCATCTGCACGGGCAAGAGCGCTTCGCTGTAGCTGTGTTCTGACTGGAATAGAAGCATGATTTTGTCAGCCAAAACAATCACTCCCACCGTGATTGGCAGGGCGATAATAATCAGGTAATTAATGGAACGTTCAAAAGTGATTAAGAGTTGTTCATGATTATCTTTCCAATAGCTACTCATGGCCGGATAGACGGAAGCAATGAAGGCGGCTGGTAAAAATTGTAAAGCCATCACTATCTTGAAAGGAATTTGATATAGTCCAACCGCAGTGTCTCCTGACAGTTCTTTTAACAGGATTGTATCCATCGAGGTATATGCTTTTTGAAAAATAATGTAGAGCGCGAAAGGAATGGTAATGACAAATAATTTTTTCACCATAACGGAATTCCAGGTTGGGAAAATATTGACTTTGAATTTTACAACATTAACAATCGCTGAAAAAAGAAAATTCAACAAACTTGCAATCAGCAAGGTATACATCAGCCAAACCAATCCAAGGTTTAATTGAATCACAATTAAACTGGAAATCAAGATAACCAAGGAGAATCCGATGCTGGAAATGCTTTCATATTTCAAATTGTGAAAACCGCGAATTGATGAAAAGAATACCGTAGTAAAGGAATCAAGAATCACGCAGAGTGAAGAAATATAGATTAAATCTTTGATGATTCCATCATAGCCAAGTAGATGAGAACAAAGAATAATTATCAGCCAGGATAATATTGCCAAGGGAATTTTAATCCCCAAGATGTTGCGTAACAGACTGCTGGCGCGTTCCGGAGTTTTTGCCACTTCACGAATCAAGACATTGGCCAATCCAATATCCATGATCACGGCAAAGATGGTGGCAAAAGAAATGGCAAAATAAAACTTACCAAGATCTTCCGGGCCAAGCTCACGGGCATAAATCGTAAAATATGAAAAAGAGATCACCTTTTGAATGATCAAGGCCACGGTAAAGTAAGATGTGTTTTTCGCAATATTAGTAATTTTTCCAACCATAGAAATATTAAATAGTATGTTTACTATACTATTTTTTACTGTAAAAAACAAGTCTTGATATCATAATATTTTTGAAATAAAAAAAGAGCCCTTTGACATATTATCTCCGGGCCCTTTTGAATTTTTTAATTCGTATCCAAATATTCAATCATTTTATCCCAACGAATAACCAATACTCCCTCTTCAATTCCAATAATTTTGTGTTTTTTTAAAACAACTTTTCTAACTTCGTCTTTACCGGAAGAATAGTTAAATGTATCAAAATGAGTGTTACCGACACAGGCAATTCTTTCCGTGTTCTTCATTAATCCGATAATTTCAACAGTTCTGTGAATTGGAATGATAGAAAGCGTTGTATGAATTTTATTCAATAAACTATAGACAATGTCAGTTGCATGATCTTCTTCGATTATGATCGGTAAATAATTTTTTTCACGCAATCTATTTATTGCCGCTTGCTGAGGTGCAGAGAATACTTTGTTATTTGCTCCATTCTCATTGATGATCAAAAGATATTTTGGATTATCCGAATTCGTCATAAAAAATCCTTTCTGATTATTATTTTGTAAAAGACCTATTAAGTTTAAGTAAAATGAGTTTGGTTTTTAAAGCCAAACTCAAAATTTGTTGTGGGAAAAATTGTTTTACATTTCAAGTTCTTGCAACATTTTATTCCAGTCAATGAAATTATGTTCATGTTCATTGATCATTATTTTTTTCTGGACCCTCTTTTTGCTTACCCCTGCTTTGATATATCCGTTTTTTGCTTTTGCAATATACGGAGTCATCCCGAGGTGAACAATGTTTCCGATATTCTGTTCAAAAATTATCGGATATCCCCGATTCAATTCTCGTAAAGAGAATTCTGATATGACGACTGCCGGCGGATCTTTGATTAGTATGAAATAGCTAATTGCTTCGTCTAATCCGTTGATCGGAACTGGTGAATATCCTTTGCGTTTAATCTGTTTTACTACCTCCTGTTGCCCTGGATTTAGTATTGGATCCACCTCTTTTCTGATAATCACTGCGTGCTTGTTATGTTTTCCCATAACCCCCCTAATTAATTTGAAAAAAAGAACTAATTATCGGCATCCTTTGCCAAAGAGTATTATAATCAATTATCGATTAGTCGTCAAGTAAGGAGATAATCGGATTAATAGTGAAGAATAAAAAAGAGACAAACCTGGAATTGGTTTGCCTCTTATTAATTCTGAGTAATCTAAACAATATTTTAACGTTTTGCCCATTGTGGTGCACGTCGTGCTCTCTTCAAACCTGGCTTCTTGCGTTCTTTTCTGCGAGCGTCTCTGGTCAACCAACCTTCAGCTCTGAATGATGGACGCCATTCCGGATTAACTTTTAAGAGGGTTTTGGCGATTCCGTTTTGGGCAGCGTCTGCTTGTCCTTTCTTTCCCCCACCCTGTAAAGTGATGGAGAAGTCATATTTAACACCTGTAAATTCAATTGGTCGATTTACCGTATTGATTTCGGCTGCTGAAAAATATTCTTCAATGTTTTTACCATTAACAGTGATCTTGCTGGTTCCTTTTTGAAATAGTCGTACTTGAGCGGTTGCTGTTTTACGACGGCCGGTTGCTGGCACGAATTTCCCTTCTGGTGAAACAATGGTTTTCTTTTCTGCCTTTTTTTCTACAGCTTTTACAGCTGGTTTGGTTGTTTTCTTTTCTGCCATAGAATTATTTAATAATTAACCGTTTCAACATGCCAGTCCTCAGTCTGGTTGGAGGCAACATTTCACGGACAGCTCGGTAGAGAACATCGCCCGGATTCTTTGCTAGAATATCAGACATTTTTCTGGTCTTCAAACCACCTGGGTATCCGGAATAGCTGTAATATTCTTTTTGATCCAGTTTCTTACCGGTGAATTTTAATTTATCAATATTTGTGATTTCTACAAAATCTCCGGAATCAATGTGTGGTTGAAATTCCGGCTTGTCTTTTCCGCGCAATGCCAAAGCTGTCTTGGTTGCCAATCGGCCCACAGTCATTCCAGTTGCGTCAAATTTTTGAATCTTTCTTTCCATATGATTATACTAATTCAATTTGTACCATCTTAGCTCCATCACCATGACGTTGTCCCAACTTAGTGATTCTGGTATATCCTCCCGGACGTTCCTTATAGCGATCACCTAGAACTTCCATGGCTTTTTTTACAGCCAATGGTTGTGGTAATTTGGTAATTAAGACACGGCGAGCATTTAAATCACCTGACTTTGCGGTAGTGATCATCTTTTCTACAATCGGTTTGACTGCTTTTGCCTTTGCTTCTGTGGTTTGTACTTTTTCATACATCAAAAGACTAGAAGCCAAGTTGCGGAGCATCATTTCTCTTGGTCCTTTCTTACGATCTAAAATTGTTCCCTTCACCTTGTGTCTCATATGATTAATTATTGTTTATTGCATCAATGACATCTGATTTCTTTTTCATTTTGTCAGCATCTTCAATGCCTTTTTCAGCCGCCAATGCATTTAATTCTTCTCTGGATAGTTTGCTCAAAGCATCTCCATCTTCTTCCTTGATTTCTGTTACTTCTTCATTTGATTCAGTTTTTTCTACTTCCTTTTCTCCCTTGGCCAAATCATTCAATTTACCACCCAAGGTCTGGAATTGATCCATGAGAATCTGGACAGAATCTTCAAAAGCTTTCTCCGGAGTAATCACGCCATTGGTGGTAATGTCTAAAGTGAGCTTGTCCCAGTTGGTCATTTTACCAACGCGGGTATTTTCAATATCAACGCCGGCTGACAATACTGGACAAAAGATTGAATCAATTTCAATATAGCCGATTTCTTTCTGACGTTCTTCTCTGTTTTCAATGGTTTCATATCCAAATCCTTTGGAGACAAAGATTTCCATTTCCAACTTTCCGGCCATATCGGTAATATGGGCAATCACCAAATCTGGATTCATGACCTCAATATCACTGTTGCTTTTAATATCACTAGCTTTCACTTCTTTTTCACCGTGTGCTTCCAATTCAATTCTCACCACTTCATCGCTGTGTACTTTAACATGGAGACTTTTTAAATTCAAGGCAATGGTCAAAATATCTTCTTTGATATTTGGCATGGCCATGAATTCATGATCAGCTCCCTTGATCTTTACGCCAACCACAGCTGTGCCTGGCAAAGAGGAAAGAAGTACTCTGCGCAAAGAATTGCCCAAAGTTGTACCATACCCCGGAAACAATGGTTCAATTACAACCATCTTCTGGTTTGATGTTTGACCATCAACAAAAGTAATTTTTTTGGGTAAAGCTATGTTTGTCATATTTTCCATCTTTATCCCCCCTTAGGGCGCGCTTGGCAGCGCTTTTATAAATATAATTTATTTACGTATAATATTTATTGTTTTTCTTCTTTCTTCTATTTTTTTCTTATCTTACTTAGAATAGAATTCTACAATCGCCTGTCTGTCAATGCTCTGATCAATATCGGTTTCTTTTGGTGCATGTAGAACCTTAGCTTTTCCTTCCAATAGATCAAAGTGGAGCCAACTTGGCATTTCAACTTTCTTGACTTTCTTTTCCAGATCAACAAAGACTTTTTTCTGTTTTTTATTCTTCTTGATTTCAATAATATCGCCAGTCTTTACTAAATAGGAAGGAATATTCACCTTGATATCATTAACCAAGAACATTCCGTGACTGACCATCTGTCTGGCCTGTGGTCGAGACATGGCAATTCCTAATTTGAAAATTACATTATCCAATCTGCTTTCCAACATTTGCAAGAGCAGTACGCCGGCATCACCTTTCTTACCTGCTTTTTTAAACCAATTGCTGAATTGCTTCTCACGCAAACCATAGATTTCTTTTGCTCTCTGCTTTTCAGCCAACTGAATCCCGTATTGACTCTTTTTTGCACGACGTTTGGCGCCATGAACTCCAGGCGCAGCACTATGAGAAGTCATTGCGCACTTTGTGGAATTACAACGCTCACCTTTAAGATTTAATTTCTTACCGGCTTGTCTGCAAATTTTGCATTGGGCGTCAGTTTTGTTGGTAGTTTCAGTCATATAGTTTTAAACTCTCCTTGGCTTCCTTGGACGGCATCCATTATGTGGAATCGGAGTAATATCTTTAATAAAGGTAATATTTAATCCATTGGCATTCAAAGCGCGGACCGCAGACTCTCTGCCAGTACCAACGCCCTTGATGAATACGCTCACTTCTGACAAACCGCAATCTTTAGCTTTGGCTACGGCAATACGAGTAATGATTTGGGCGGCATATGGAGTTGATTTCTTTGGTCCTTTGAAACCGGCTAGACCGGCATTGGCCCAAGAAATCACATTGCCTGATTCATCAGTCAAAGTGACAATTGTATTATTGTAAGTGGAATTGATAAAAGCTTTACCAATAGTGACTTTGCGCTCCACTTTCTTTTTACGCTTTTTGATTACCTTACCCTTCTTGCTGGCAATCTGTCGCTTGGCTTTGTTCTGTTCCAGTCTCTTCTTAATATCTTCAGGAAGATCTTCTAGGTTATCCAAACCCTTTCTGATTTCATGATCTTTGTTCTGATCTTCTTTTCTTTCAATTTCTTCTTCCACCTTCAAGGTTTCTTCAGCTTTAAGCTCAGCTACCGGAGCAGCCTTTTTATCTTCCTTTATTTTTTTGTCTTTTACTTCAGTCATATTTTATGTTTTTTGAGCAGAACCCTTCTTGCCAGATCCAGCAGTTTTGCGGACATTGCCACGAACGGTGCGATTATTATTCTTGGTGCTCTGTCCTCTGACCGGCAATTTTTTGGTATGTCGATCTCCGCGGTAGCTACCAATTTCTTTCAAGCGCTTGATATTACTGGAAATTTCTCTCTGCAAGTCGCCTTCAACTTTATATTGTTTTTCAATAATGGTTCTCAAAACATTGATTTGTTCCTCATTTAAATCCTTTACTCTGATATTTGGATCAATCTTTGTGCTTTCCAAAATGCGATTAGACAGGGTGCGACCAATACCAAAAATATAGGTGAGTGCAATCTCGACCCTTTTCTCATTTGGAATAATTACTCCGGAAATACGTACTGCCATAGTTTTTATTTATCCTTGCCTCTGTTTATGTTTTGGATTAATGCAAATAACATGAACACAACCATTACGACGAATGGTTTTGCAATCCTTACACATTTTTTTTACAGAAGCTCTTACTTTCATAATAATAGATGATTATAAATTTTACATACGATAAGTGATGCGACCCTTAGACAAGTCATATGGACTCATCTGTACTTTTACTTTGTCGCCCTGTGAAATTCTAATTTTATTCATCCGCATTTTACCGGACAAGTGAGCTAGGATTTCATGGTTATTCTCCAACATGACCCGAAAGGATCCTGCCGGCATTAACTCAATTACCTCTCCGACGACCTCAATGAAGTCTTTGGAGCTACTTTGATTGTTCTCTTTTTGCATTAAAGAAAATAAAAATTTTGATAAACTTTCAGAGTTCATCAAAACTCTACAAATTAAATTTTAATTTATATGCCTGTGATTATTATATAGTTTAATCATCATAATGTCAAGGGAGGTTTTCAGGGCTTGATAATTGAGTAAAAAGTATTATTTTTTACTTTATATTAGTAATTTTACTCTAAAATAGCTTTAATTCTTCTGACCCCGGCGCTACTGCTTTCTTCCTTCTTAATCTTGAATGTCCCCAGTTCTTCGGTGTTATTGACATGTGGTCCTCCGCAGATTTCTTTGCTGAAATTTTGTTCTCCTTCTCCAACAATATATACTTTGACACGCTCCCCATACTTTGATTCAAAGACCCCTGTTGCTCCGATTTCCTTGGCTTCAGCGACTGTCATTTCCTGACAATCAACCGGCAACTTGCTATTAATCGCTTGGTTCACCAGTTTTTCCACTTCCGCAATCTGTTCTGTCGTCATTTTTTCTTCGTGAGAAAAATCAAAGCGCAGTCTCTCCGCTGTAATATTACTACCCTTTTGTTCAACATGATTACCCAAGACCTGACGCAAAGCTGCCAGCATTAAATGGGCTGCAGTGTGCAACCTGGTTGTTTCTTCACTGTGATCAGCCAGCCCACCTTTAAATTTACCAGCTGCTGCTGTGCGGGATAGTTCTTGGTGCTTATTCATCTCCTGTTCAAAGCCATTTAAGTCAATCGGGAGATTGTTTGTCTTGGCTAATTCTTCGGTCATCTCGATTGGAAAGCCATATGATTGATAGAGATTGAAAGCCTGTTCTCCAGAAATATTGCCAGATAATTTTGCAAACTCACGCAAACCTTTTTCCAGTGTCGCGGAAAATTTAGTCTCCTCTTCTTTAAGGCTGGAAATGACAAAATCGTGGCGATTACCAAGTTCTTGGTAAATATCACTATATTGTTTGATAATTATTTTAGCCAATTCCATTGTCCATTTTTCTTGCTTGATATCGAGAATGTTTCCATAGCGGATCGCCCGTCTGATTAAACGACGAACAATATATCCCTGATCCATATTTGATGGAGCCATGCCTTTATTGTCGCCCATAATCATGGTGGCTGCCTTGAGATGATCGGCAATCACTCGGAAAGCTTTTACTTCCTGTTCATTATTATTGTTTGCATATGTTTTACCACTCAGGCTTTCTACCATTTCAATGATTGGTAAGAATAAATCAGTTTGATATATATCCGGCTGGTTGTTAATCACGCAGAGAGTTCTTTCCAATCCCATTCCGGTGTCCACATTTTTGTGAGCAAGTTCAACAAAATTGCCATCAGCTTTTTTCTCATAGGCCATGAAGACATTATTCCAGATTTCCACCCAATGTGGATCATTGTGCGTTTCTTGAAAGTTGGCCGGTGCTTCAGCTTCTCCTGTCCAGTAGAACATCTCGGTATCAGGTCCGCATGGTCCGGTGATTCCGGCCGGTCCCCACCAATTATCTTCTTTGCCCAGTTTTGCGATTCTTTCAGGATCAATTCCTTGTGCTAGCCATAGATCATATGATTCTTGATCAAAAGGCGCATGGTCATCACCGACAAACACGGAAACAGCCAGATTTTTCTTGTCCAAACCAAGCCATTCTTTGTTGGTCAAAAACTCCCAACTCCAGGTGATGGCTTCTTTTTTGAAATAGTCTCCGAGAGACCAGTTGCCCAACATTTCAAAAAAGGTCAGATGAGTCAAATCCCCCACTTCTTCAATATCTCCGGTGCGAATGCATTTTTGTGCGTCAGCCAATCTTTTCCCTTCAGGGTGGGCTTGCCCCAGTAAATACGGCACTAGCGGATGCATACCGGCAGTGGTGAATAGTACTGTGGGATCATTTTCCGGAATTAAAGAAGAGCTGGGAATAATCGCATGTTCCCGAGCCTTGAAAAAGTCTAAATATTTTTGCCTTAGTTCTTTTGATGTCATATGAATTGATTATATCAAAAATGATAATAATTTCAAGGTTGAACAAAAAAGAGAAAAAAAGCAAAATAAAGACCGCTTTGATATAATCTCTGCGGTCGATTCTAATGCTTAAAGCATTTTGTTATTTTTTGGCGTACAATTTTTTGTACATAACATCCTGTTTTGGTTCGTAAATAACTCGGACCAATAATGTCTGCTTGCCAATCTCAAGAGCTTCTTTTTTCTCTTTAAGCTTGAAAGCAATATCTACACGGTATTTGTAATCACTACTGGTGTGATCAACAACCGTGTATCTTCCAAGGATTACTCCATCCTTGTTTTTGATTTCAATCTTACTACCAAGTTTGACAAAATTGGCAGCGACCAGTTTCTCGCCATTTTCCAGACGATCACAGATGTTGGAGAGATCAGAGGCTTCACAAGGAGTATCATCGCATTGTGATTCATCCCCGGCATTATATGCTGTTACCAACATATAGTTCCATCTCATTGGATCAAATTGATCAGCTTCCTTTGTTCGGTTTGTGCCATCTGATTTATTATCAGACTCTGCCGTTTTTGCTTCCAACGTTTTTGTTAGTTGAGGAGCACGACATTTTGAAGTTAATCCAAAATGTTGATGCATCTGGCTTTCATTATGCTTTTTTTGCACAGCAGGTTTCTCTATCTGCAAATCAATCTCTGTAATTTCTTTTGGCAATTCAACCTGGCTAGTTGCAGCAATATCTTGCCGAACTTGTAGCCAAAATGCCAAGAAAATAATGGCAACCAGAATTGCGTTTCTAATCCTAGAATTTCTGTGATTTTTCATGGGATATTCCCCTGTAAATGTTAAACAAAATTATATTTTAAATGCTTTTTTATTCAATTTTTTAAGTACTAAAATCTTTTAAATGTGCCACTATATTAGCATGACTTGTCAGTTTTGTCAAGGTTTTTGGTCAGTTTTGGTGGAAAATAAGGGGAAAATAACAAAAAAACAGCAGAGCTGTTTAATTGAGGTCTTTATATCCATTAATATCCTTAATATTTATCTGATTTTAACTAGATATTCTTCCTAATATACTCCATTAGCTTGAGATAGAACTCCAGGTTATTTAGGGTGGCTAAACGCTGTCCTAGGGGCTCCTGAATCCTGAAGAGATGGTGCAGGTATGCTTTAGATAAAGTGTTTAACTCTTTAATCTTTGAAGCGCTATTAATAATTGTCTTGTCCTTTGCGAACTTGGCATTGGTAATATTAATGGCAGTGTAGAAATCACCAGGATTAACTTTTTTACTTTGCAGACTTTTTTTAATCAATTGTTCTGCATTTTTTTTGAAAACAAATAATCTCCCATGTCTCCCCTCCCTGGTCGGGATCACACAGTCAAACATGTCTACGCCTCGCTTCACACCTTCAATGATATTTTCCGGATAGCCGACACCCATCAGATAGCGGGGTTTGTCACTTGGCATGGCTGGACAAAGATAGTCTAAAACCTCGTACATTTCTTGTGGTGATTCTCCGACTGACAATCCCCCGATATTGTAACCGTCAAAACCAATGACAGTTAATTCTTCCAAACTTTTTAATCTCAATTTCTGATCCAAACCGCCCTGAATCACAGCAAAGAGTAAGGGCTTCTGTCCTTTGAGTTTTTCTTGATGATATTGTTTGGTGCGCTCAGCCCAGCTAGTTGTTAGCCGGATTGATTCTTGAATATATTTCTTGGTGGCTGGTAAGGCCACACATTCGTCCAAACAGACAGCAATGTCAACTCCAAGATCAGATTGAATCTGCAATGATTTTTCCGGCGTGAGATCATATTCTTTACCATCAAGATATGATTTGAATTTTACTCCCCTGTCGCTTAATTTGACCAGGCTCTGCCCTGATTTTGTTCGATCTTGTGCCAATGAAAAAACTTGATAGCCTCCGCTGTCCGTGAGGATTGGTTTTTGCCAATTCATGAAGCTATGGAGTCCACCTTGCTGTTTGATGAGTTTCTCCCCCGGACGCAGCATTAGATGATATGTGTTGGAAAGTAAAATCTGCGCACCCAAAGTCCGCAGATCTTCCGCGCTGGCCAACTTAATACTCCCCTGTGTGGCCACCGGCATGAAAAATGGAGTTTCCAATTTTCCATGCTTGGTTTTCAAGGTGCCTCTTCTGGCTTGAGAGTTTTTTGAGATTTTTTTTACTTTGAATGTTTTCATAGCTGATTAATTTTTTACAACTCCGTCATGTTCAATCATCGTGTCATCTTCTAGCTTGGTAGTTTTTGCTTTATTTGTCTTAGTAATATTTTCATTGGTTTCTGTGTCCATGGCCACGATCTTGGTGCCATTCAAAAGAATCATGATTTTGTCAGCATCATCTGTGGTTGGTGTCAGACTGATACTGAATTCGGCAATTGGTTCTTCATCAAAAACATTGACTTCATCAATTTCCCAAATAATGCGATGATCATATTGGTCATATCTTAATCGACCGACATTACTCTTTTCCTTGCCGTTCCACTTAACATTATCCGGGAGATCAGTTGAGACTTGCACTCGTTTCAAATTATGAAGACTATTGTCAATTCTCCAATATGCCTTGAAGGTTGTGGTTTGTCCCACCTTGGGAGGCAAGGGACCGGTACCAACCGCCAGGTTATCGCTTGTATAGTAACGCAGTTCTTCGTTCAGGCTGAGATCGCTGTTGATTTTGACAATCAAAGTGTTGCTCACATTATTATCTTTCTTGGTATCAGTTTCTTTCTTGCCGTCTTCATTTTCGGTATAGGTGTTGAATTGAGCATAGCCCTTGATTTGAGCGGATTTCTTGCCGGCATCTTCAAATGATTTGACCTTGATTTGGAAGCTCAATTTTCCGCTGTCTCCCGGAACAATCTTTTTCAATTCCTTAGCTTCTTCTGGCGTCCAAACAATCATATTTTCATCAACCTTACCATTGGTTTCAAGGCTCCCCCAATCAAGTGACTCGCCTTCCAAGACTGCCATCACAATCACATTATTCAAATCAGCCTTTCCCTTGTTGTCGTAGCTGATTTCATATTTCAGGGTATTGCCAAAATCAACGCTCTTGTCTCGACTTTCTCCGTCAACCAGGAATGTAAGATTGAGATCGTTTTGGACAATTTCAACTTCAAAATCTTGTTCGTAGAAAAGATAGTATTCTTTGTTTTGATTAATATCAAGATTTTCTTTCTGATCCAATAAAGCAGTGAATGAATCACTGATGCCAACGACCGTTCCTTGATTGTCCGTGTCTTCTGTTTTTGGCTCAGCAGATTTAGTAATGATCGTTTCGTTATTTCCCCATTCTGTTTTTAACGGCGTTTCTAATTCAAAAATCGGATCGTCAATTTTGACTAAGTCTTTGTTCTGGTAGGAAATTTTGACTTTGAAAAATTCGGAATTATTGGTTCTGGCTTTGACTGCAAATTTGATTTTCAAAGATTTTGGATCAGAGCCAATATCACCAATTCCCCAAACCCAAGGCTCAGCTTGCGCCAATTCAACAGAGTCTTTCCCATCTTCAAGTGTAGCGGAAATGAATTTGATATTCTCCGGATCAGTCGGGATCACTTCCAACTTGAAGTTGTCTAACAATGGCTCTGGGGAAGAATAGTTGATTGTCAAAGTTTCTGGTTCATTCACAAAGAGCGTGGCCGGAGGAATTACTTCCAAATTAATTCCCTGATTGGTAATTGTTGTTTCCAAATCAGCGGTTTGTTTGAACTCACTGGAAAAATTATCCGGCATATAGTAGATTTCTCCCAAAATCAATTCACTGGAATCCACTTTGCCAATCATCTTTCCTTTGATTTTAATCTCTCCGCCATGGTGTGGCTCCAGACGATCAATTTTCCAAACATCATTGCGTTGGTCAGGCATTGGTTCGCTGTCCAGGAAAACAAAATCATCGGGGTAGTCAAGCTTGATCGTAATGTTATTTAGGGCAACGCGATCCAGGTTTTGATATTTGACTGTGTAGACAAATTCTTTGCCGATTGTTTGTTCTTTTTCCGCTTCAATCAGGAAGTCAATATTGTTTCCGGCAGAATTACGATTTACAAAAAAGTAAATGGCATAGAAGACGATAACAAAGATGGCGATGTAAATCAATCCAGTCAACAAACCAAAATGCTTGTTCTTTTTCTTGATGCGAACTTCCTTCACATTGATGATCTCTCCGTTTTCGTCTTGGTAGAGTTGCGCCAATCCTTCGGTCACATCTTTTTCTCTTTCCTGACTGTCGGCTTTGATATCTTGTTTATACTGTTCAATTTTGTCTTCTTTTTTTGTTCTTTTTTTTATTTTTTTTGCCATATGTTTTCCTTTTTTATTTTCTTCTTTTAATCACACTTGTTATTGATAGAGATCCTGTAATAATGTTGTCCAATAGCGATCAGTTGAGAAATTCAAATCAGGATAGCCTTCTGGATATTGCCAAACAACATTGAAATTATTGTGCTTTAAATCAAATTGTAAACTAGAGTTGGAAGTGCCGGGTTGTTTTTGTGCCAGCAAGGAATATGAATATAGGTCTTGATCCTCAAACTCCCCCATGATTCCAGTTGATGATTTTAGTTCAATTTTGAAAGGCAATTTGTAGATAACTTCAATTGCTGTCATTTCACCAGGATCAACCATGGACCAGTTGGCAAACACTGTTTTGCCAGCCTCTTGATATATTTTGATCCACGTTTCCTCGTCAATGATTGCTAAATCTTCTTCCGCAATCAAATCCTTGTCCTTGGCCCACTCTTCTTCGGGTGCGGCAAAATATGTTTCATCAGGCGTCCGGAATCCCGAAGCCTTGATTAATTGACTGCCTTCAGGGACATAGATACGCATCCAGTTGACATTACGGAAGCCGACAAAATCAGCGCCTCGTTTGGAACGGTGTGCACGTTCAATCCTTAATTTCCCTAAAACAGTTCCATCGGGCAGGATTTCTGGATTGTAGAAAATACGTTGTTCAATCTCTTTGTCGCTTTTTTGCCCGGCAATATTGGTATTTACAACCATCAGGTAGTCTTGTTTGACTTGTTTCACCTTACCAGACCAACCAAGCTCATCGATTTTCTGATCAAGCTCTTCATCTGTAAAGTATAGCAAAATATGTTTTTCATTGAGATTATTTTCCAATAGTCCGATCAATTTGATTAACTTCTCTTTGTCCAAGTCAGTTGTCATTCTGGCAATGATTTGATCAAGCAGGTCACCGATGATTGCCTTTGGGTGATTGTTTGGATCCGCATTCTCTTCAGGCTTTTCTTCCACAATAGTTTGGGTTTCGTCCAAGAAGTTCTCGGCAGTAATGATTGTTCCATATTGTTCAGTCAAATCAATTGGTCCGATAATTTCCAGTAAATCAATAATCACCTCCGGAGTGAAGCTGATCACGCCATCAACAGTTGGTCCATCTGATTTTTCATAGAACCACATAATTTTTTTTGCACTGGTCGGCCAATCCGGCCACCAATTTGAATCGCGGAAATGCCAAAGCGGGTCAACCAACCAAAGTGGTTTTGGTGAGGCCACCAAGACTCTCATTCCGCCCTCTGTGTCATATGTTCCGCCGGAAGGTACTTCCATGTTCTTGATCTTGCCATTGGAAAAATCAACCAAGGCAAAACTGCCCATGAAACCTCCGGTCGCACGGACTTCAGTGTTATTTTGGAAAACTAGCAGATAGCGTTTGTCATATTGCCCACCCAAGAAGATTTTTAGTTGGTTTGCAATTTCCAAGAGTTCTGAGAGACTTGTTTCCAAAAAGAGCCCCTTGTCCCTCAAGTCAAGGAATTGCGCACGATATTCTTCAGGAATGGCGTCAGCATCAATCTTGGCAATGGTTTTGTTGAGTTCCAAAGCATTCTCTTTGGCTGTTTGACCATTTTGCAAAAAGCGATCCAGAACATTGATAATATTTTCATCTGGTCCTCGTTTGAAAATACTGTCCATGGCTAAAGTGAGGTTTAATCCCAATTCTGAGGCTAATTGTCCGGCTTTAGCAAAATACTTACTACTGCCAATCATTTTTGCTTTTTCATTTGGAATCAGACTGGCTAGAGTCAAGATGGAATCATTGATCACTGACAAATCTTTTTCCGCATTCAAAAAATTGGTGCTCGCCTCACTGAAGTTATTGCTGGCCTGGGCAAAATCCTGTCCTTCAATTGCTGATTTGGCTGAAAACAGACTGCCGACTGCAGCTTGAGTTCTTTCCACTAGTTTAATCTTTAATCCTTGAAAAAAATTATAGTCAGCATAGAGTTTTAATGGCCCGATAATCACAATCGCCAAAACGGCAAATCCCAGGGCTGATTTGGCTAAGGATTTGCGACTCCTTTTCGGGCGAATCGTTTCTTGAAAATTAATTTTGATTGCCTGCGCGTTTGTTCTTACTTCGGCAATTTCTTCACGCACTTCTTTGGAGATTCCGGAGCCGATCCGTGTGATGCTGTTTCTGAATTCTTCTGCATTATGTAAGGCTTGTTGGGTTAGGATTCTTTTTTGTTTGGTTTTTCCTGTAAAATCTTTGATTAAACGAATTGGAAAAAAGATCAAATTAAGTAATGAGAATAAGGCGGAGGCTAATTTGAAAACTGCTCTGAAAATACCGCGCGGAATGATTAAGAGAATAAAGATGATGCGACCCAAAACGCCGGAAACGGTTTTGCCAAACCAAATCAAAAAACGACCGAATTCAATTAAAATACGAATAATAATTAATCTTTTAAATAAATTGTGCTGGCCATAGCTCATAGTAGCTCTTGGTATACTTGGAGGGTTTGACGGGCGCTTTCCCACCAGTCATATTTTTTGATTTGTTGATATCCCTCCTGAATTAATTTTTGACGTAAATCCTCGTTATTTAATAGCTTTTCGATTTCAGTTTGCATTTCAGTCATATTCTCAGGGTCAAAATAGATGGCGGCATCTTCCAATACTTCTGGTAAACAACTGCGGTTGGAACTCACCACCGGACAACCCTTAGCCATTGCCTCTAAAGGAGGAAGACCGAATCCTTCATAGAGTGATGGAAAAACATAACAAAGCGCTTGACTGAACATTGCTTCCAGTTGATTATCCGGAACATATCCCGCAAAGATCACGGCATTGTTTTTTGTTTCTTCTTTTAGTCTTTTGTAGAAATAATCCTCTTTACCAACCAAGACTAATTTGAGGTTTTGAAATTTTTCAAGATTGTTTTCTTGAATTTTTTGAAAAACCTGAACCAACCTTTCCAAATTTTTGTGCGGATAGGCATTGCCGATATACAGTAAAAAAGGATCAGTTATATTATACTCCGAAATCACAGCTTTGTCATTTTGTTTGGCAGTGAATAATGAATCTCGTCCATTGGATAGATTGGCGACACCTTCATAGATCATGGCGATTTTTTCCGGTTTGATTTTAAAATATTTGATAATATCTTGTTTGGTAAATTTTGATACGGCGATAATCTTTTTGGCACGATTAATTGCTAACCAAATAATGATGCGATAGAAAAAGTTTTTGATTTTGTACAGAATCGGACTCAAGGTTGAAGCGCGCGGTGTCGGATATTTAATTAAAATCAAGTCATGAATTGTGACTACGAATTTTTTGCAAGAAAAAATCGGCACATTGAAATGTAAATAATGCATTAAATCAACTTTGGCAGTAGAAATTAGGCGAGGCATCACAAATTGTTCTCGCAATGTATACCAACGCACATTTGCCAAAATCTTTTTAATCCTCTGGTTGTCGCATTCAAATTCATCAAAATTATCTTTTGACAGAAAGACCACGTATTCATTGACTTGGTCGATTTTGATGACATTGTCCACAATTTCCTGAGTATAGCGTCCCAGACCCTTGCCGGTTGGGCCGTAAAAGCGAGCATCAATGCCGATTCTTTTGGTTGATTGATTATTCATATTATTATTATACCACATATCTGATAATTCAAAATATCCATATCAAAGTAGCCTGTTTTCTAAAAAAGGCAATAATCAAAGGCAATGAATTAAGAAAAAACAAAAGACTGTCATTGAATCAATAGCAGTCTTTTGATTATAGTTATTTTAAGGATTCGGATTATGCCCCTTTTATTACCAGTCCGTTTACCTTAACTTCTAGATTTTCAATCCGTTTAGTATTTTCTCGCACTTCAAAGGTGTAGGCGCAATTATCAAGTCTTAATTTGATATCTAGTACATCGTTTTTAATTAAATCAAGACGTTCATCAACTTTGTCAAAGCGTTGGTCAACTTCTTTAAAACCTTGATTAATTTTTTTCTCAATTTTTTCGAATTTTTCATCTATCGCTTCAAAGCCTTTGTGCACAGCAAGTGCCAATCTTTCAAGCAATTCATCCGTATCTTTTTGTTTTGTTGTGTTTTCTTGATTAATATTTTCCATATGTTTATGGCCATAATTATCTTGTCCAGATTATATCACAAAAAAATTAATCGGTAAATCTCTTGAAACAACCCTATTGTCTTAACTCAATCTTGTACAAAGTGAAATCTTTGTTGATCTTTTTGATCTTACGAATCCCGAGATTGTTTTCCCGTAACAATCTGTCGTTGAGATAATAGAGATCTTTTTCCGGGAAGGTGAAATTGTAATAGTAGATTGGGAAATATTTGGCTGCAATTTCAAATCTTTTGTTCAATTCTTTGTCAGTGATTGGCGCCACAATGATTCGACGTTCAGGGAAAAATAGTTTGTCATGGTAGGTGGTGATAATCACGGCATTATTCTCAGTTGCCTTAATCACTGCCTGATATTGTTGACGAGCCTCCAAATGTCTTTGCAGAGAAGGCACTAACCCTTCTTCAGACCCAAATGCCACAAACCAGGCAGACCAAAGCAAGAGCCCAAGTACAATCCCGGCTCGGATTGGATTGTAAAGATATTTACTGCGGAAAATCCATTGTGTCAGCTTTGTAATTAACAGCGCAACAAAGGGCAGAACACCAAAATACAACGGCAACCAATATCGTGTATATGAATTACCAATTGTGAAACTGTTCGGATCAGGATTGTCGTAGAAAACCCAGGAGCCGTAGTAGAGTAAGAGAATTGGGAAAATCACCAAATAACCGAAGATATAAATCCAATGTCGTCTTTTTTGAAATTTGAAATATGGTAAAAAGAGCAAGCCTCCGGCAATGGACAACCAAAACAACCAATCAAACATGGAATAGAAATAATGATAGAACATTTTCAAGGCATGTCTGGCCTTAAACCCGAAAAAGAAAAAACTGTCCCTTAATTTTTCAGCCAGAGTCGGCACCTTGTGAAAATCTTGTTGAATAGTGGTTTTGACGATTTCCGTACTATTGCTCGTAATACTCACAACCGATTCATTTAATTGTGGATAGCCACTGTGGAATGGACCGCCGTAAAGAATATTATTCCAATACAAGACTGGTAAAAAAGCGATTGCAAAAAAGGATAAGAATAATAATAATTTTGGCAACCCGATTCTAGTGAAATTTAAAACCCAGAGGAAGAACAAGAGTGGTCCGAGCCAGAGTATTTCCGAGGTGCGCATTGTGGCTGCAATACCAATGAATAGTCCGGATAGACAAGCCTGAAGTAATGACCAATTCCTAGTGGCCAGTCTCATGGTTAACTCCTCCCCTTTTTTCTTGGCACTTTTAATCTTGTTTGCATTTTGTACCATCACTGCACCAAAGTATAGTCCAATGATCAAGAATGCCATAAAGGGCACATTGTGGAACATGCTCCGACTCGAATAATAGATATAAACAGGAAAACCGGCCAAGAGAAAAGTTGAAATCAGAGCAATTGGTTGATCAAAGATTCTTCTGATCAACAAGAAAAAGAAAATGATACTGAAGGCTGCAAATAACGGTGTCAAATATGGAATCACTTCAATTCCAAAAATTCTACCAATCTTGCCATATAAGATCGGCATGCCCAAAAAACTAACCGGCTTTACAAATCCATAATCAGAGCGATAGCTCCGGGGATGCATTAATTCATCTACCTCTGGATTGTGTTCTTCAAAATACATCAAACTATTGGTTTGTGCATATAGTTTAGAAACATTGTAATTTGCTGTTTCATCAGGAGACGACCATTTTACAAACCCACCCTGTTGTCCGTAATAATTAAACAAACTGGAAGCAACAAAAAAAGCAGCTGCCAGGAGGATAACTATAATCACTACCCAATCTAATTTGATTTTTTTGAATTGGATCTTATTAAGTTGATCAAACTTGAGTTTATTTAATAAACAAAATTTAGCCGGAACATCTTTTTTCTTTGTTACCCGAGTCTTTTTTTCCTTCTTAATCTTTTTAATTTCTTTATTCTCCTTCTTCTCTTCTCCTCCCACCTTCTTCTCTCTTGTTTTTTGAGGTTTTTTAGATGTCTTCACTTTATCATCTTCCAAAGATTTTAAAGGTTTTTCCGGTTTTATTTTTTTTGTTTGTTTTTGTTTGTCCATATGTTAATCAGTTTATCAAAAAATCTTTTCTTTGGCAAAAAAAATGCATCCCAAGAAGAGATGCAATTAAATTTAACTGACTAATAATGATTCAACATCTTTGATGATTTGAGAATCACGAAAGCTGTAGATCATTTTAGCATATTTATGAACAGGAGCTTGGTAGGCACCACCGGCTGCCAATGAGTAAAGTTTTGTTTTGGGAGCGATGATTGAAAGGTGTTCTGCCAATGACCCCATTTCCATTTGTCCCCGGAAAGTACTTTTTTCCGGAGATTGAATCTCTGTCTCGATTTTTTGATTTTTAGTGGATTCTTCTATCTCAACTGGTTTACTGCAAAATATATTTTGTTTGATTTGCGGTAACCAATTGTTCAAAAAAACAATTTGAGCTTGCTGACAACGAAAAAACAAGACATCAAAAAAAGGAGACACTTTCACCAATATCCATTTGAGATAGACGATCAATGCCAAAGGTGAAAAGTTTCACATCTCCAAATTTATTTAGGAAATGCTTGATCTCAGAATCGACTGAGGTTATGACTTGTTCGGGAAGGAACAGAACAATCTTGATACTTTTAATCGGGTTCATTATGCTAACTCCGTAAGTTTGACAAAGGACTTTTATTTGTTTTCATTGTATTTTTTATTATACAATATAAAATCAATCATAAAAACCAAAAATAGTCAATGGCTTGCTTTTAGTTTTTTTGGTATGATATAGATATACTCTTATATATAGAAATGACAACAGAAAGACAAAATGACAATTTATACCTGACTTTGATCGCTTTTTGCTTGCTTTCATTTTTTGGTGCGGTTATTTACCGTATTTATACCCTGAATACCTTTAGTATTATTACGACTCTCGTGGTTGCAATCGGCGGAACGATTTTGTTAAAAAGAAATTTTAATCTCAAATTCGCTTTTCCAAGAATCAAGCAATTTACAGTTAATGACTGGCTCTTTGTTTTTGTCTATCTTTGTTTTTTTCTTGGTGGAACATTATTTTTACTTTCCAGAGCCAGTGATCAGGCAATTACCTCGCCCTGGCAAGTGGCTGGTTGGCAATTCTTTTGTTTTTATCTTCCGGCCACAGCAATTGTGGTCTTGACGGCATTGAAAAAAAACAAAGCTTTCAATGTTTTGATTATTCTTCATTTTTGGCTGTCTTTTTCAATCGCCCTGTTGATTTACAAAATCGGTTATGGCTTTGATCCGTTTATCCACCAAGCTTCAGTCAAGTATATTGACGAATATGGAATGATTTATCCCAAAACTTTTTACTACCTTGGTCAATACTCAATTATTACAATTCTGCACAAAATCACTTTGATCCCGATTGTGTTTTTAGACAAGTTATTAGTGCCTCTTTCCGCTTCCTTGCTCTTGCCCTTGGCCGGGAATTATATTTTCAGTTTGAAATTCAAACATGAGGTTGCGCGCAAATTATTATTACTGTTCATTCTGATTTTACCTTTCTCAATGTTCATTGTTACTACTCCGCAAAATTTGGCATACCTCTTGTTATTATTAATAATTTTAATCGGTTTGATTGCCAGAAAAAAGATAGATTGGATTGTCCTCTATCTCCTCGCTCTCACTTGTTTTGTTCTTCAACCGATTGCTGGCATTCCGGCAATTTCATTTGCAATTTTTTTGACGATCCACAAATATCATTCAAATTACAAACATTTATTCTATGTTTTAATCTTCGCTTTCAACATCATTGCTTTGCCGGCTTCTTTCATTTGGGTGGAGAAAGCTCAAAATCCGGAAGTAATTGTTAATCACCTCTTTGATTTTAATTCAGTTGCTTTGTCTAATTTGGAATATCCCAGACAAGAGAACTGGGCGTTGAATTTTATCTATCTCTTGCAAGAAAATTTCCAATATTTGATTTTGATAATTATTTTGGTTGGCCTATACTTTGTATATACCAAGAAAAAATATCTCACCTATCCTAGTGCAATTTATTTCAATCAAGCTCTTGCTTTGTTTATCTCATATCTCTTAACTCGCAATTTGGCTTTTGGTTATTTGATTGATTACGAACGGCAAAACTATGCTGATCGGGTTTTGTTCATGTCTATATTATTTGCCCTCCCCTTCATCTTGATCGCTCTCTACCATTTGATTTTGCGCATCTTGAAACAAGAGAAAATCATTCAATATTCCTTTTTGTCAATTCTTGTTTTGACAGTGTCAGCCTCATTGTACTTGTCATATCCTCGTTTTGACAAGTACTTTGATTCCCGTGGTTTTGCCACTTCTGCACAAGATGTGGAAGCAGTACAGTGGATTGATGCTGATGCTAAACAACAGGATTATCTTGTGCTTGCCAATCAACAAGTTTCCGCAGCGTCTTTGCGTGAATTCGGTTTTGCCAAATACTATGCTTGGAAAGAAAAAGATCAAATCAAACAAGTTTTTTACTACCCGATTCCGACCGGCGGACCAATGTATCAATATTATCTGGAAATGGCCGACCAGCAAGCCACCAAAGAAACTATATATAAAGCCATGGATCTGGCTGGGGTTCATATTGGTTACTTTGTTTTGAATAGCTATTGGTGGACTTTTGATCAACGGATCAAGGAAGGAAAGCTCACTGCAAATAGTTATGAAATTATTGGCAATAATAATATCTATATTTTTAAATATACAAGGTAAGATTGAAAGAAAGCTGTGGAATAAAACGATTCAAATGATCATATAATTCAGCCTGATTGTTTAAATCAAGAGCATGGGGCTTGACACTATCCTAAAAATAGTATATAAATAGTTATTAGCTAAATCATGGCTATTTTTTTGTACAAAATAAGGAGTTCTTTCTATGGGTTCAATTTTCTCTCTACCGATTGATGAGGAAGAAAAAATAATCAATGTTGGTGGATGTTTTTTCCCGGAAAGTGTTGTAGATGTTGTTCTAACATCTGAAGAATTAAAAGAAATTCTTGATAATTCTTCAGAAAACTATGCTCATCATCGCCGGATCACTAAAAAAACCAAAACAAAATCCTGCCTACCAACAGGATGTAAAATTATTGCTTAACTACTTAAATAATTAAGTTTTTTGCTCAAAGAGCCTCTGCCTGGTCAGAGCTCTTTTTTTATTTTCGCAAGGTATTCCAATGAACTGGGTTGCTTGATCGTTGATCGGATCTTTTGTACCAACTCAGCCAACGCTTGTGGATGGCGATAGGCAAAGACAATTTTTTCTTCCAAAGAATCTTGATCATTGGGTTTGAATAATAATTCGGGAAAAATTAGTAATTCAGAAATGCCTCCCAAATCAGAGCCAATGATTGGGAGGTTATTTCGCAAAGCCTCCAAAATCACAGTGGGAGAGTTTTCATATACCAAGGAAGGGATAATTAAACAATTAACTTTGCGCATTAATTTCAAAACTTCTTCATTTGGTAATTTGCCCAAATATTGAATCCGTTCGTGCTTTAGGCTGGTTTCTCTGACCTGGTGTTCCAACTCTCCGATTCCAACAATCTGGAGATTGGCATTTAAATTTGGTAAAAGATTGGTGAATGCCGAGAGTAATAAATCAATTCCCTTGTGTTTTGCTAATTGCCCAACACAGAGAAAATTAATTGAGTTTGTTTGATTGTTTTCTTGGTTGTTCTTTGTCTTTTGTTGTTCAGAGTACGGATTCAAAAGATACTTTGTTTTGGTATCTTTGAAAAATCCATGTTGCAAGTGTAAGCTCAAGAGCCAACGTGAGGGAGTGATAACCAAGTTTGGTTTTCCAAGTGCATATTTAGTCATTTTTGTATACAGCAATGATCCCAGACTTTTTACAATATATTCTTTTGACCAATACATTAATCCGGACGGATGAAGTAATTGGATATCATGTAAAACATGGACATGCCGAATCTTCATCTCCTGAATCGCTCTGGCTGTCACCATTCCCAACCCTTTCAGATTGTGAGTAATTACCAAATCAGGTTTTTCTTTTTTCAGAATTTCAATAACCTGTCCGGCTTTTTGATAGCCAAAAATATCAGAAAGATGCCAAAATAGACGAAAGAAAATAGGGAGCTTGGATAGACTTGGAAAAAGACTGTTCAAATAATATTCCTTTACTTCAGTTTTTTCATTTGTATTATTATCCTTATTTCTATTTAAATTATTATTACCAGCTCTTTGATTATAAGCTTGAGTGGAAATGGTCAGAATTTGGTGATCTGATTTTAATCCTTGAACTAAAATATCCATGACCTGTTCAGACCCTCCTCCCCTGCCAAGTTTGCCGTAGAGATTATTGATTAGGCAAATTTTCATATTTTTTTTCTTTTGTCGGCGTATAGCGTAAGCGATAGTAAACAATGTTTAATCTTTCAGCAACCTTTTCCCAGGTATATCTGGAGCAGACCATGATTTTTGCTTCTTCTCCCATCTTTCTCAACCTGGCTTGATTGTTCATTAATTCTTTGATGGTGCGTGCCAAGTCCCCAATGTCATCTGGTTTCACAGCCAAGCCATGCTTGCCATTTTTGAAAACGCCACGTACTCCGGGCAAATTTGAGGCAACTACGGGGGTACCACAGGCCATCGCCTCCAACAAAACTAGTCCAAAAGCTTCTCCACAATTGATTGAAGGTAAAACCAAGAGATTGGCTTGATTGTAAATTTCAACCAGCTCTTCAGTGGTATCGGCATTGTTGATAAATTTGATCCGGTCAAAAATATTTAATTTTTTGGCAACTTGGTGATAATATCCCTCCAAATTTCCCTGTCCGACAATCCAGAGGTTTAATTGCGAGTCATCACTGATTTTTGCAAAGGCTTTGATTAAATTTTCAACCCCCTTGAAGTAATGAGCTTCATCCAAGCCACCAACAAATAAAATGTTTTTGTTACCACTGTTTTCTTTCTCACGATATTTTTTAAAAATCTTAGTATCAACGCCAAATGATACTTGGGTAAATTTACTCTTATGCTTATCCCAATATTTTTTTACATCTGAATGTTTGATATAATCCAATGACGCACAAGTGATTTCATCAGCCATTGCCATTACAAAGGGCATGGTCAAAAAACGAGCGATCTTGAAAATCAAACCGCGTAATCCCCCGCCCCGGTTATCCATATGGTAATGGACCACCAATTTTATTTTTGAACCCATTAAGAATTTTTTGAAAGCAACCAATTCCGCTGTGCCGTAGAACGGATAATGCAAATGGACAATATCAAATTTATGAAGTTCCCGCAGTGGTTTGAATAAAATTGCCGCATTTCCAAAAGAGAAAATCGGTTTAATTCTCTTAATAATTACTCCATTCTGATTTGCCTCTTCTCTTGATGTTTGCGGTCTATTTTTGTAGAGCGGAGTAAAAACAGTGATTTCATGTCCGGTTAAGGTTAGATATTTTGCAAAATTTTTGACACTGGTTCCCATCCCGCCCTTGTATGGGGGATAGGTACAGATGATTTGAGCAATTTTCAATCCCATGATTTTAGATTAATTCTTAATAACTTTCTGATTAATTCTTATTATTCAAGGCAATTTTCTCCACCAATTTGGTAATTTGTTTGTCCAATTTCGCCATCTTGAGACGTACTCGGAAGATTAGATAAAACAACAGGGCCACACCGAGATAGAAGGCAACGTCAATTCCTGATCCGGTAAAACCAAGTTGGGCCACCAAGAGATCGATTTGTTTGATTAATAAAATAATCAAGGCGGCCATGATCCAAAAAATCAACCAGAAAATAAACTCGCTTTTTTGAATCTGCTGGTTCTTTTTTTGCCAGAATAATTTAAACAAAAAGAAGGCAATAATGATCAGTGCTATGATTTCTTGAAACATACATTTAGATATTTAATTAATTTCAATTAATTAACTTGGACAAAATCATATCTTTTAAAATCCTGATTCCTCCACTGAATTTTTGTCCAAAATTGTGATAAATAATTGTAATCGGTACTTCCTTGATCCTTAATTTTTTTTTGGTGACCAGCGATAAAATTTCACTGCAATGTGCCTTGCCATCTTGTTGCCAATCAATTTTTTCAGCCGCCATTCTGGACATTGCTCGGAAACCGCTTTGCGGATCAGTCAAATCAACATGTAAGAAAATGAAATTAACCAGTTTTGCTAAGGGCATGATCACGTAACGTTTGAAAGTTGGCATCTTGGTTTTTTGATCCAGAAATCTTGATCCAAAAACCACATCAGCTTCCTTGTCTATGATTGGTTGAATCACTAGAGGAATATCCTGAGCACGCATCTGTCCATCAGCATCAAAATGTACGATAATTTCAGCGCCATTTTGCAAAGCATATTTTGTACCGGTCCGTAGAGCGGCACCCTGATCGCGATTAACCAGATGACAAAGAACTGTGGCACCTTCCTTGGCCGCAATTTCCCCTGTGGTATCATCAGAACAATCATCAATAACCACAACTTGATCCACAACCGCTAATACGCTTTTGACAACATTTCCAATCCGTTTTGACTCATTCCAGGCTGGAATTACACAAAATACTTTCATAATCTATTAAATATCTACAATTAATCTATAATTTAGCTATTTCAGCCAGCAATCTTTTGATTTTAACCTTTTACATACTGGTGGATACTCTTGATTCCCTTACTAGCTCTTAAATCATTTATAGTCTTTTCCAGCCCATTGTCAAGGATGACAATCGGCATCCAGCCCAGAGTATCACGTGCCTTGGTGATGTCAGGTAGGGCAAGCGGTGTCATGAATAGCATTGCTTGCTCGTGGCGGATATTTGAAGCAGACCCAAGAATCTTAGTGATTTTTTTTGCTAAATCAGTCAACTTGATCCGTACATCAGAGCCAATATTGATTGGACCGGCCTGATTAGAATCCATCATTTTGAGAGCGGCACTCACGCAATCATCAATATAGCAAAACGCTGAACTGAAATTTTCATCACCGTAAATAATTAAGTCTTCGTTATCTAGGGCGTTGCTGATAAAATCAGGAATCATTTGCCCGTCACCCAGGGGCATGCGTGGCCCATAAATTCGGAATGGTCGAATAATTTTGGCATCAATATCAAAATAGGAGCGATAAGTTGAGACGATTGTTTCTGCAAAACGCTTTCCTTCATCATATGATGCGCGCGCTGAAAGATTATCCACCGCACCGATTTCACTTTCATTGATAATCTTGGTTTGTTCGTGATGTTCTCCGTAAACAACAGAAGAGGAAAAATGTAGAAATTTAGATTGATATTTTAGGGCTAAATCCAAAGCGTTTTTCACCAACAAAGAATTTGCCGTGAGGTTTGCAACCCGATTTTCTTCAAAGTTAAAAACTGATGTTGGACAAGCCAGATTGTAAATTTCTTGAATCCCCTGAAACTCCACCTTAAAATCTTCCAATTCTTGTAATTCTTCAAGAATAATCGGTTCACACAAATCATGTTTGATAAAACGAAAATTGGGGTCAGAAAGTAAATGATCAATATTGCGTTCATTCCCAGTAGAAAAATTATCAATACAGATCACCTTGCTATCGTCTACCAATCGATCACAAAGATGTGAGCCAATAAAGCCGGCACCACCAATGACAACTACATTTTTTTTATTAAAAATAACTTGTTTAGCCATATGTTTAATTATCATGTTAATTAAGTGACGATTGAATTAAATAATAGTTGAGTAGATTTGATTTAATTTATTTTACTTTTATTATAACTAAAAATCCTATTTTAACAAAATCGGTGCCAAGAAAATTCCCGACATAGTTTTTTCACTATTTAAATTAAAAGTATTAACGACTTGCCCCGTCCCCTTGAAAATCTTTATTTCAGAATTTCCACCAGGTCCGGATCCCACGATAATTTCGTCCAATCCATCATGATTCATATCTGCCACACCAAGATTAAAACCATTAACAAACTTTGTTGAATAGACCGCAAATTTTCTTTTTAAGGTTCCTTCAGCATTGAAAATTCTGAGATATGGACTCATTCCTTTTCCGGAAGCGACAATGATATTTGTTCCCTCTTGTTTGGTATTGAATAAAACATTCCCAACCGCAACCTTGAAACTACCGCGAATATTTTTGTCATAGGCAAAAAATTGTTGTAAAATTCTACCATTTTGATTAAAAACTCTGATATGCGCTCCGCCTTGTGACATTGGAGCAGTGATAATTTCCGCAATTTTATCTTGGTTAAGATCTCCGACTGCCACACTGACTCCTCCTTTAAAATTAGCACCATAGGCAAGCCAAGAAACTAGTAGTTTTCCGGTTTGATTAAAAATTTTCACCTCTGGTTTGTTATTAGTATTTGCTCCAATAATAATTTCTCCCAGACCGTCATGATTAACATCGCCGATTGCCAAACTGCCGGGGTTGAATTCCGAATTAATTGAAAAGCTTTTTAAAAACCTGCCTTGACGATCTAAAATTTGAAGCGTAGTTTGATTATTGATTTTGGAGATGAAAATAATTTCAAAAATTCCATCCCCATTCAAATCTCCGCTTGTAAAATTATTTTCAGTCAAATTTGGTAATTCATTTAAAATTTGACCATTAGTATTCATAATCTTTGAACTTGCTGTCTTTGATTTTATTTCTTTTTCAGTTTGAAAATTCGTAATGATTCCATATTTTTTTTCTCCAAGTTTAGCCTGAGCAACAGTTATAGCAGCATCAATGTTGACCCGCCCGACACCGAGCTTATTAATGAATTGCGGATTTAAAAGATTAATATTATCAGTCGTGGTTAATAATACTTCTTGTACTTCTTGATTTGTTAATTTTGGATTGGCCTGCTTGATCAATGCCAAGGTCCCACTAATAATCGGGACAGCCAATGAGGTGCCCGACCAATAGCCATCATAGTATTTATCTAAAACCTTTGATTGATTTGGAGCATAAAAAGAAGTGCCAAAAATACTCATCCCCGGTGCAGCAATATCAATACAATTTCCATATCCTGAAAAATTAATTTTTTGATCAAGCGGGTCGGTCGCTGCTACTCCGATCACTCGATTCTCCGCCTTACTTCCGTCATGACAAACCGGGTAGAGTGGATTTTTGTCCAGGAAATTTCCAAAGCCTCCACCCTCTTCATTTCCTCCAGCAGCCACAATCAAGACTCCGGCATCGTAGGCTCGTTTGATCGCCAGATCCAAAGACTTATTATATTCTGAACCAACAAAACTCAAATTGATAATATCTGCTCCATTGGCAATTGCATAGTCAATCGCTTTGATAATCTTAAAAGTACTGCCCTGACCGCCATCCGTCATCACTTTCAAGGGCATGATTTTGGTATGCCAAGCAATCCCGGCAATTCCTTCATTATTATTCCCCTGCCCAGCGATAATTCCGGCCACTAGAGTTCCGTGTGTAATGCCGTCTTCTGTGTAGTCAGGATCAAACTTTGGACTTGGATCAGCTGTGTTGTTTACAAAATCCCAACCATTTACATCGTCAATATAGCCATTATTGTCATCATCTTTGTTATTTCCTGGGATTTCTCTGGGATTGATCCAGATATTGTTTTTCAAATCAGGATGGTTAATCTGGACGCCAGAATCAATCACTGCCACAACCACTTTGTCGGTCTGTTTGACCTTGTCCCAGGCCTGCAGAGCGTTGGTACGTTTCAAATACCATTGATGACCGTAGTAGGTGTCCAAGGGCGTCAAAGCAAGGGCTTGATTGGTTGTCAAAACAAGCCCCGTAATAATCAGAATGAATAACGGTAAAATATGGATTTTTTTGATTGTCATAGGGTTATCATATCATAATTCAAGCAAAATTAAAACCCGTATCATATATTAAATACGATACGGGCTCTTGCTTGATTGTCAAGCTTAAGATATTAGATAAAAGAACGATTATTAAACAGTGTTTTTACTGTTTTGCCTATTTCACAACCAATCTTTGAACTTTGGTTAATTCTCTGACTTGTAATTTGTACAAATAAGTGCCCGATGTTAGGTCTGAGCAATTCAAGTTGACTTGACTTTCACCGGATTGATAATAACCTTGAGTCAATGTTTTGATTTTATTACCCAAGAGGTCATATAAATCCAAACTTATTTCTCCAGAAATCGGTAAATTGAAATAAACTATTGTATAATCCTTAGCTGGATTGGGATAATTTTTCAATCCAACAAAATCACTTGATTGATTCTCGCCAATGTCTGTTGACCAGAGAAGTTCTTGTAATCTCAGATAATCATTCATGTCAATTTGAAGATTATATGGCCAAACTGCATCAGCTGCAAGTCTGCTTTTCAGATTGCCGAAAAAGTTTCCATCAAGCATCTCTTTCGCCATATCAACGTCAGCTTGGTCAAAGTCGCCATCTCCATCTACATCATGCGGATGGGTTCTTGCCAAAATCTTTTTCAAAGGATCCACAAAATTGATTGTGATTTCCTCAGTTTTGTCAATTGACAAGATTGACATGATATCTTCTTGCTTTTGCGACATGCCGGCATTATTGCTGGCAGTGATATTATCAAGTTTCATGGTCATCTCCTCTGAGAAGATTCCGGCATATTGAATGAAAAATTCGAATAAACCTTCATAATCTCTTCCGGGCTGATTTGGAAGAACCCCCGTGGAGTTCATTGTTGCTTTGGCAAGAAAATTATTAGCCGTATCTCTATCCAGAGAAATTGATACATCTATAAAACCATTTCCAGAACCGTCATCGTAAACTCTGGTATATGCGGCTGGTGAAAAAACGTCAATCGTGAATAAATCCATTTCCGCATATTTACTAGTTATGGAAATATCAAAGGTCATTTCAGTCAGTAGATTTGTTGTGTCTTTTCTATTCAGGACTAAATCTAGCTGATTTCCGCCATAACGGAAGTGGTCGGAATCATCACCATTCCATTCTTCAAAGAATAGATCAATTGCTCCAGTGTTTGGAGGTTGTTGATTACTCTTCAAGAAAACAATCGGTAAATCATATTTAAAGCCATACTGGTCATTATATCCGGAAAGTGGATAATAGATTAATGTATCCTTATTCATTTTCAAGGCACCGACAATACACATTGTCAGAACCTCTATGTCTCCAGGTTGAAGATTGTGGTCCTTTATTTTGATTTTGATTTCAAACGAAACATGTTCATCCATCATTAAGTCATCCCCCAAGGTATAGGAGTCGAAATAATAATAATCATTTCCATTCAGTGTGTCATTATACTCAAAACTGTAATTTAGGATATCACCACTGGTAATTTTGAAATCAATCGGCTCAAACATCGGATCCATATAGAGCATGAAATAAAACTTGTTCATTTCTACACTATAGGGATTATCCATATCAACCTTGACTGTCAGCTCTTGTGAATCAGTATAAACTGGAGTGATTTGTCTAATTGTAAAGCTCACAGTATCATTGTTTGGATTTGGAATATCCGCTTCTGCAAACACGACTGGAAAATTAATTGCCAGATTGTACATCTTTGGGTCCAAACCTTTAACCGGATATTGGACTGCTGTGTCCATCGTGCTGTACCAACCGTACATTGCGAAGAATGTAAACCAAGCCGTATCTCCTGCCTGATATCCTGCGGGCTGTTGAAGCTTGCAGTGAATATCAACATAACAGTTTGAGCTGTTTCTCAAGAATAAAGATTCTTCAGGAGACCAAATTAATCCCCAATAACTGTTTCTTGTCGGGTCATTGATTTCAATTTTTCCTCCATAGGCATAACCATCTGGTTCAGAACCAAATTCCACTTCTCCTGCCGTAAACTCTGTTGGCATTGCAATTGTGTATTCGAATTTGTTAATTTCCAAATCCGGATTCAAGACATATAATCTTATGATTGCTTCATCAGAATTTGTTTTGACTTGAACCAATGACGACAGAGCAAAACTGACACTGTCTTCTTTTGGCTTGGGATCTTCTTTTTTCTTTCCAAATGGAACCCGTACTTGTACAGATAAGGGAGAGACATTAATCTTGCTTCCATTAACATCAAGTACAAGAATGTCGTTCAGCCAAAAATCAAGAGTATCTCCAGCCGGAATCAATGATGGCTGGTCAATTTTGAAATGTAATTTCAAGATAAACCCAGAATCAGGACCGACCGGACGACCATCAGTTGCAAAACGAAATGCTTTTCTGATTTTGTAAAAATCATTCGGGTCATTTCTGTATTTGCTACTGTCGCCCAAATATGTCCAGTGGTATGCTGAATCAAATGTTGACGCACCATAGAAGAACACACCCTGACGATTTGTCACGGTGAAAGTTGTGGAAGTGAATTGATATCCTGGATTATCCAAGAATATTTGTAATTCAAGCTCTGACGACTTGTCAGTGATGCCGTAGCTTTGTACGGCAGAAACAGTAATGTAGTTTGCCTGTGCAACCGGATACTTGATTCTGGGTGGAATCCCTAAATCACTGTACGGAAGATCTGCAGCAAATAAATTTGAGCAGAATGAGAACAATACTACAGCGAGCAGAAAAAGATTAAACTTCTTCATGATAAACCTCCTAAAATAATGGTAAAATTAATCTATAAACTATAATCGTTAGTTTTCAAAGTCCTTTTTTAAATTGTTTTGATTATTCCAAACATATCATAAAAATAAGAAAAAGTCAAGGATTGATTGACTTTTCTATCCTCTAGCAAAATATCGCTAATATTAAAGATTGTTGATTTGATTTAAGACCTCTTTTGCACATTTTCCCCAAGAAAAATCTTTGGCTCGAATTAATCCTCTCTCAATCAACTCGTTTTTCAATGTCTGGTCTTTTGAGATTTGAGAGATCTTTTCAGCCATATCCTGGACATTATTTGAGTCAAATAGCAAAGCTGCTCCTCCAGCAACCTCGGGAATAGCAGTTGAATTTGAGGCAACGACCGGAACGCCACAGGCCATGGCTTGTAAAATTGGAATTCCAAATCCTTCGTAAAGTGAGGGAAAAACAAAAGCTGTTGCGCCCGAGAAAAGGGCTGGTACATCTTCTTCATTGATCCAACCAGAAATTTTAACATGATTCTGCATCCCAAATTCACTGATCATGTACTTGATTTCATCATAGCCATAGCTAGCCATTCCTGCTAAACAAAGGTTGTCTTTAATCCCCTTCTGCCTAGCTAGAGCGTAGGCTTCAATTAAGGCTGGGGTATTTTTCTTTTTTTCCAATCGTCCGATATAGAATAAATACGGCTGTTCAATTCCATACTTGTCCAAAACTTGTGAGATTTTTTCTTGATCATCCAACTTGTGATAGATCTGATTATTAAATCCATTGTGAATCACTTTGATTTTTTCTGCGGAAACTTTGTAGTTCTTCAGAATTTCAGACTTACTAAAATCAGAGATAGTAATTATTTTCTTAGCATGACGCAATGCAAAATTAGTGGACCAATCCAAATACCCGGTTTTAGTCGGTGCATATTTACCTCCCGTGAATAAGGAAACTAAGAAGTTCACTACTCTCCCCTTATAAACAACTTCATCTTTGCTATATAGTTGATGTTGATGCTTGAAACCAATATCATGAATTGTGACGATTGTTTTCTTTGGACAAATCAAGGGTAAGCCATGCGCCGGAACAAACAAGACATCGGGAGCGTGCCAGAGCATTTCCAAGCTCAATCCTCCCAGTGTCCAGAAAAATTTAAAAGGCCAATGCAAAATCTTTGCCTTGAAATTATGATGCGGGCTTTCAATCACTTGAAATTCATCTTGATCATAGGCAATTTGATCACTCTGACTGGAGGCATTAACATCGGATGAAACAATTAGCTCATTATTTAAATTAGACAGTCCAGCTTTTAAAGGTTTGTCAGTATAGAGAATATATTGATTTTCACTATCCAATTTTGCGAGTTCACGAATCAAATAATAGGAATACCATTCTGTTCCACTTTTGTATTCACGATTGGCTCGACTGGCGTCAATTCCGATTAACATAATCTAAGTAAAATAAATAAAATATGTAATTAATCTAAGTATAATTAATTGTTTGAAAACACACTGCGACGATATGAGTCCAGGTTTTCCAAGGAAATACCGGTGCCACGTGCCACACAGAGCAAGGCATCATCAGCCACATAGGCTGGCACATCGGTTGTTCTATATAATAGTTGATCAAGGTTGCGCAACAATGAAGTCCCGCCACTCAAAACCATGCCTTTGTCCATAATGTCAGAAGATAGTTCTGGTGGAGTAATGCTTAAAAGATTCTTGACTGCACTAATAATCGCTTCCAGTTCATGTTGCATTGCCTCGGTAATGTCATCTGAAAAAACAATGATATTACGGGGCAATCCGGTGACAATATCTCTCCCCTTCACTTCCATTGATAGTTTGTCTTCCAGATAGAGGGCACTGCCAATATTAATTTTAATTTCTTCAGCTGTTCTTTCGCCAATTGCCAGATTATATTTCCTGCGGATATATTCAATAATCGCCATATCAAGCTTGTTGCCTCCAACCCGGATTGAAGAAGAAACCACCACACCACCCAAAGAAATCACCGCCATTTCAGCAGTGCCTCCGCCAATGTCCACAATCATATGTCCGGAAGCTGATCCAATTGGAATATCAGCACCAATGGCGGCGGCAATCGGTTCTTTGATAATATAGGCAGCCTTGGCTCCGGCAGCAATCGTAGCATCAATCACTGCGCGTCTTTCTGTGGAAGTGATACCAGCCGGAACGGCCACCATTACTTCAGGACGAAATAATCTGATTCCGCCCAAGGCTTTGTTGATAAAATAACGCAACATTGCTTCAGTTGTATGATAGTCAGCAATCACTCCGTCTTTCAAAGGTTTGATCGCCACAATATTGTCAGGAGTACGTCCCAACATATCTTTGGCTTCATTTCCCACTGCTAAAATCTTCCGATCGGAAATGGAAATTGCCACAACCGAAGGCTCATTGATGATGATGCCTCGTTTTGGTAAATGAACCAAAGTGTATGTCGTACCCAGGTCAATGCCCAGTCGTTTAATTAACATAGTTTAAAATTCTAGATAATACTCGCTGTCCAATTGTAAATTTGACTTAAAACTGACTTGTTGTTGATTAATCAGCTTTGTATCAAAATTAGCTGGTCGATATGATTTTATCTCTTTTGCAAAGCTTAAGTCAATGTCTACGTCAGCCTCATTACCCGGTTGTTTTTGGAAAAGCAAGCGATATTCGCCATTTTTAATCAAATCTGGTAAACGATATTCAAATGAAATACTGCCAAGCTTTTTTGGTTCAACGGAAATAAAGGCACCAAAATAGGTTTTGCCGTTTTCCTCTCCGACTTCCACCTCGCCCTCAGTAAAGCCGGCCACGCGGATCAATTCACTTCCCTTGGGAACATAGACGCGGACATAACTACGATAGCGAGTTGTCTTCCAACTGAAATTGCCATCATTGGCGTAGTTGACTTGAACCTTTGCAAATATTTTTCCATTTTCTTCTTTGACGCGATAGTCAATCTTGCGTCGCATCACGGCATCGGTTTTCAACGCTCCCAAGTTGGCGTCAACCACCATCACGTAGTCACCATCGGTTTGGCGTAAATGTCCGTCCCAATTATTCTCTGCAAAAACTTTGGCCACAGTCGGGTCAGATGCAGATACCAAGATATTTTTTTGATTCAAATTCTTTTCAATCACTTCCATCAGCTTTGGCCAATTTTCATCAAGTGAGTCAAACAGACGTAATTTGATCTCCTTGGAAATTTCCCCAACCACCATTTTACGATTCCAGCGAGACAGCCCCATGGCATTAAAATCTTTGCCAGTCGTATCTTGCAAGAGTGGTACGAAATTGTCTTGAGTATAGGTTTGACCATTAACCTTAATTGGTCCGGTGATCCCAATTAAATCAACCACAAAATCCGGAGTAACGGCAATGATGAAATCCGGTTGAATCGGTTCAGTTCTGACAATCTTGCTTTCCTGTTGATAGAAATCAAGAATCTTTTGGGCACTGGTTGGCCAATCCGGAGACCAGTTGGCATCACGCATCATCCAACGGTTGATGCCAAGATAATCACGCAAGGGTTTTGGCGGTTCCACATTCATCACTTTCAAAGCCGGAATATCCAAGTGGTAAATATCATCAGTGGCCAAGGAAACAATGTCCCCGTTGTAGACTCTGGCCGTGCCATAGGTGCCGATGAAACCTCCGGTTGGGCGTAATTCGTCTTTGTTTTGTAAAACAAACAGATAGTTACTTTCTTCCGGATAACCGGCCAGGGCTGGGAGAGTTTGGAAAATCGGGACAGCAACTCTGGTGATTTTCTGCACAGACTGCACATCAAGTTTTAATTGATCAAGGTTAATATCACGAGAAACAAACATTTCTCGATTTTCAATCTTGTCCAAATTGTCAACTGCGCGCTGTAAATCATTATTAACCGTTGACAACATTAAACTATTTTCATGAATAGTGGCCAAGACACGACGTTTTTCTGCAAAACTCAATCGAGAAAATGACAAATCATCATTGGACCAAACAGAAAAGAACACTTCACCCATTGCAGCGCCACTATTGATCGTCTGACTCAAAATCTGTCCGGTCTCTGTCAAATAGATCACATCTTGCACCTTGCCATGCACGCCGGGAATCCAACCGATTGGTGAATACTTGATCCGTTTCAATCTGGAAACCGAGATGGAAAATTCATCTTCAGCCTGTTGACTTAGATTGCGAGCTTTAACAAAATCTTTGTCTTGAATTGCATAAATAGACTGCTCTAGATTATATTTAGCCTGAAAAGCGGAATTGTAGACTTGTTTGATATCTGCTAAGGCAATCAGGAGATTAAAGGCCAGGATCACAATTACGATCCCCAACAACAAAAAGACGTATTTTAACTCACGCCGAATCCTTCTTTTTCTGCTTTTTTTCCCAAAGTCAAAATCATCAACGACAGAGTCTTTGACATAACCAAGATATGAACCAAGTAAATTCGGTTTGCGAAACATAGATAAATAAAAATCAAACAAAAACGCAATAAAATGCATTAAGAGATAGATGTATTATGTCATAAAATTAAGAAAAAATCAAGGAAATAGAAAAGTCAGCAAAAAACCACCGCTCTTGACAGAATGGTTGAGTGATGATATAAAATTAATAGATACAATTATTAGTTTCTTTCACAATAAAAAGGGATTTCTCATGGAAAAAACAGTTCAATTCAATGGATCAAAGGATTCAAGTGCCGCCTTCTTATTTGTTTATTTCACCTCAGTTATTAATGCTCAAGAATTACTGACTTTTATTCAAAATGAAGGTGATTATATCGGTATTGGGGCGACAATAAAGCTTAAAATAGCCGGTTGGGGAACAAAAAGGGCTCTAGAGCTCAAAAATATCAACAACACACTGTGCCTTAAAGGAATTTATTATTATGACAGTAACACCTTATATAAAGATAAACAATTTAGAGGTGTAGTTGAAGATAAAGACTCTGTAGTAAATCAAATCTCAAACTTAATTGAATTCTTTGAACGTTCCAGAAAAATCAAAAACTAATTTTACAATAAAATTAGTTTACAAACCCGCCTCACAATATGCCTCTATTATTTATATCTTCTTAGCTATTGCTAACTTAAAAATAGACCGCCAAAAAAGAGTGCGGGTTTTATATTCCTCAAAACCCAAAATATTGTACCTCTTCTTCCAATTGAATGCCATGCTGATCCCTGACTTGTTGTTTGACATAGCTAATCAATTGAGCAACATCTTCTGCTGTGGCTGTGCCAGTGTTCACAATAAAGTTGCCATGTTCTTCGCTAACCATTGCTCCGCCGATTGCCTTACCCTTGATACCAAGCTGATCAATGAACCTACCACAACCAATTTTTCCTCCTTTAATCAAATTATTATCCATTGCATTTTGATATAATTCTGGATTAACATTTTTCAAATCTTCTGCAAACAAATTCTTGAAGGTACAACCAGCACTTGGATAAGCTGGTTGTCCGCAAGAGCGTCCCTGAATCAGGGTACGCATCTTTTCTTGTAGCTCTGCTCTATTTCCTGGTTCCAGGGCAAATGTTGTTTGCCAAACAATCAGGTTGGTGTTTTCTTTGAAAATACTGTGACGATATTGAAACTTACAATCAGCCTTACTCAAGTTTACAAACTCCATTTTTTCCAAATCAAAAGCCTCAACACCTTCCACATTCTGGCTGGTATCTCCTCCATATGCACCGGCATTGCCACGCACAGCTCCGCCAATTGTTCCCGGGATACCAGAAGCCCACTCTAGTCCAGACAATTCTTGTTCAATACTGGTCAAGACAACTGAACCTAACATTGCTCCGGCTCCGGCAATAATCTTTTGGCCTTCTGTGATGATCTCCTTGTTATTCATTTTAATTACCAAGCCGTTAACACCAGCATCGTTTACCAAGACATTGCTACCTCCACCCAAGAAATATATTTTTTCATTATTTTCTTTAGCCCAAGTAATTGCTTCTTTCAGTTCAGCTTGATTCTCAACCATCACAAAAAATTTGGCTGATCCGCCAATCTTGAAAGTAGTCATTGGTGCCAATGGCACATCTTTTTGTATTTTATTATTTATATCCATATAATTATTTTACTTATACTTTTATTTTTACTCTGCCAAATCTTTACCGATTTTCCATAGATCCCCGGCACCGATTAACAGTAAGAGGTCATTGGAGCTCAGCTTTCTTTCTTGACGCAAATATTCTTCACATTCTTCAATCGTGGAAATATTCTTTACTGCTTTAATCTCGTTGTTTACTTCCTTTATTCGCGCTGCCAATTCTTGACTGCTCACCCCGCCCTGTTTTTCCCTGGCTGAGCCATAGATATCCAGAATAATCAGTTCATCATTTTGTCCCAGCAATTCAAAACTCTTGGCAAACTCTTCAAACAAAGCCTCGGTTCTGGTAAAGGTGTGGGGATGAAAAACTGCCACAATTCTTTCAGTCGGATATAGTTGCTTTACTCCGTCCAGAGTTGCTCTGATTTCTGTCGGATGATGGGCAAAGTCGTCTAAAATAATTGCACCTTGATATTCTCCAACCTTTTCCAAGCGTCTTTCTGTACCCAAAAAAGTCTGCAAATGTTTTCTTATCTCTTCAGTCTCCAGACCCAATGCTTTGGCAGTTAAAATTACAGCCGAGGCATTGTAGAGATTATGTTCTCCGGCAAGTGAAATTGTGAACTCACCAAGATTTCCCAAAACAAAACTTTGTTTTCCGTTTTTTATTTTAATATCTCTAATCTGAAATTGGCTATCATCACTCTTCCCGTAATCAACAATTTTTGTCTGACATTGTTTACTCACCTGTTTTGCACCCGGATTATCCATATTCACAATCAATTTTCCATCTTCTGGCAACCTTTGCACAAAATCAACAAAAACCTGTTGGTATTCAGTTTCATTCTTGAAAAAATCAGGATGATCATATTCCGCATTATTCAAAACAATCATCTTGGGATTGTAGTTTTGTAATTTGTTTTGATATTCATCAGCTTCCAACACAAAGATATCTGATAATCCAACTAAACTGTTTCCGCCCAATTGTTTTGACTTAGCTCCGATAATCGCACTTGGTTTTTTTCCACCCTGTTCCAAAACCCAGGTCAACCAAGCAGACACGGTGGTTTTACCATGGGTGCCACAGATTGCCACATTGTTTTCATAGTCATTGAAGAGTAATGCCACCGCCTTGGTATAGGTAATGGTTTTTTCTGGATATTTTTCCAAAGCAATTTTCACTTCTTGATTGTTCTCACTGGTAAAGGCTGAGGAGTGAATGATTAAATCAAAATCATCTGACAAATGATTGGCGTCAAAATGATCATAGACTGTAATCTCTTTTTCTTTTAACAAAGGTGAAAAAAAATGGTCACCCTCATCAACTCCCACAACTTCTTTGCCCAAGCTTTTCAAAAGACGTGCCAAAGCAGAGGTGCCACCACCCTCAATCCCGATGATATATATTTTGTTTGTTTCTTGAAAATTCATACCTTGTTTATATTTATAGTCTTTCTTCAAATAAAGTATTATCAGCATACTATCTTTTTGATAAAAAATCAAACGATTCTAATGCTTTTAATTATAGCTTATACGGGGATATTTTCTATTTATTTTCTAATATGTTATAATTATAATATACTTGTGGATAACTTAATAAAAATAGAAAATAAATAGAAATTAACCCTATGCTCACAAAAAAACAAAAAAAAGTTCTTGAGTTTATTGAGGGATACCAAAATAAAAAAAATTACTCCCCCTCTCTTGAGGATATTAAAAATCATTTTAAACTATCCTCTGTTTCGACGGCTCATCACTATATTACAAAATTACAACAAGCAGGATATTTAAAAAAGGAAGATAATCAACCAAGATCGATTAATCTTTGCTTTGAACCATTGATGCAGATTAATTTGGTTGGAAATATCGCGGCCGGACAACCGATTGAAGCGATTGAAGTTGAACAAGAAATCATCACAATTTCCGGGATCGGCTTTAATCGTAACGATAATTATTACGCACTTCGCGTTAAAGGAGACAGTATGATTGATGATGGAATTTTTAATGGCGATATCGTTGTGATTAAAAAACAATCTAGTGCAGAAAATGGGCAAACAGTGGTTGCAATCATTGATGATAATGAAGCGACTCTTAAAAAAATATATCGAGAAAAAAATCAATTCAGACTTCAGCCAGCCAATCAGAATCTTTTACCATTCTATCGTCAAGAAGTTGAAATCAGAGGTGTGGTTATAAAAATTATCCGTGATTTAGACAAAGAGGAGCAGAAATTCAGAACAATTGACCTTTTCGCCGGTGTTGGTGGAATCAGACTCGGGTTTGAAAAAGCCGGATTCAGAACTGTTTTTGCCAATGACTTTGAAAAATCATGTGCAGAAACATATAATCATAATTTTGAAACTTCAAAATTAATCGTGGAGGATATTAGAAAAATAGAAATTGATGATCTTCCTGAATTTGATTTTTTACTTGGTGGATTTCCTTGCCAGGCCTTTTCTATCGCCGGATATCAGAAGGGGTTTGAAGATGAAAAAGGTAGAGGCAATTTATTCTTTGATATTGCGAGAATTTTAGAGGCTAGAAGACCGACCGGATTCCTATTGGAAAATGTAAAAAATTTAAAAAACCATGACCAAGGGAAAACATTTAAAATTATCAAGGAAACACTTGAAAATTTTGGCTACCACATCAAAACTAAAGTATTGAATAGTATGGAATATGGAAATGTTCCGCAAAATCGTGAAAGAGTTTATATCGTCGGCTTTCGAGATAAAAGATTTTGTGATAACTTTGAATTTCCAAAACCAGTAAAATTAACTGCTAAAATCACAGATCTACTTGAAAAAAATGTTCCTGAAAAATACTATTACGATGGCAAGCCTCTTTTTGATAAATTAAAAAATGATATTAAGAATCAGGGTAGAGTCTATCAATGGAGACGCCAATATGTCAGGGAGAATAAAAAGGGCGTCAGTCCAACTCTGACGGCAAATATGGGCACTGGTGGCCACAATGTTCCAATTATCAAAGATGATAAAGGTATTAGGAAATTAACTCCCCTGGAATGCTTTAGAATCCAAGGATTTTCAAATGATTTTAAATTGCCAACAAACTTAGCTGATTCTGCATTATACAAACAAGCCGGAAACTCTGTCACTGTGCCAGTAGTTGAGGCTGTTGCGAAACAGATGATGTTGGCAATGAAATAACTACCAAATTTTTACTTTGGTGGCAATTGGCTTTAAATTATTTTTTTCAATAATATCTCCCTTAAGATGGAGACGGGGTCTCCGTCCCGTGGCTTGTTGCTCTTGTAAAGTTTGATTTCTATTTACTCTATATTCATAAATTAAATCACTTGGAATTTTGTAAACATCAAATCTACCATCCACAACTCCGTTATTATAGAAATCAAGAAAGTATAAATCATCCCATTTTGACTTTGGACCAAAAGAAGTGAGATCATCTTTAACGCTACAGGCCTTGATTTGTTCATCCCTGCCCGTTTTAACATTAAATGTATCAAAAGAAGTGTTTGATAAATTTTTAGCAGAAATAAATCGAGATGATTTTGACCAAAGACAAAATGCAACTTCAGAAAGGCCTTCTGGAAAATTCGGTTCACGAGATTTGTATTCCCGCATTCCGAGTTTTAATCCTTTCCATAGATCAAAAAGTTTTTTCCACTCTTTACTATCTGATTTTACAAAATCCATCACTTCCAATGTGCATTGTTCATTAAAAACTCTAGTTTGAATTTTACGAATGTTCATATCTTCATTCTAATTATAGATATTTTCTAAATTCAATCAATCATTTTTGATTATTTGAAAATTCATAGTTAAATCAATTCTTGAATCACTTGGGCAATCTTGCCATCGTCATGTTTGATTACTTTTTGTAAATTTTGTCCCAATTCCTGCAGAATATATTTGTTCTCCAACAAATCTTGGATCATGACGGCAAATTTTTCACTAGTCAATTCTTTCTCAGACAGAACAATTGCCGCGTTACTTTCTTCTAGAATTTTAGCATTATCCTCTTGGTGCGAATCAGGCATTGGAATAATCACACTGGCTTTTTGGAGATATGCTAATTCAATCAAGAAACCCATACCAGCACGAGAAATCACTAAATCAGCGGAACGAATTGCGCCAGCCATTTGTTCGTTGTCAAAAAATTCAAAAGCATGATAGTTTTCTGTTTCCGCATTCACCATTTTGCCTCTTCCAGTGATATGGATAATTTGACAACTTGCTGTTAACTCTTCCAGGCTAGCTTCAATCAGATTGTTAATCCCCCTTGATCCGGTTCCTCCACCCAAGACCAACAAAACCGGCAAATCATCTTTCAGGCCGACCAAACTATCACCAGCCTCGCGAAAACTGCGTCGGATCGGACTTCCGGTCCAAACAGCCTTACCCGCATAGTCTTGGACTGACTTTTCCAAACTGGTCGTGATCTTTTTGGCAAAATATCCCATGATGCGATTAGCTAGACCCGGACGGTAATCAAGTTGATGCACCAAGACCGGAAGATGCAAAAACCAAGCTGCCAAAACAACCGGGACACCAACATATCCGCCGGCAGTAATAATCAAGTCGGGTCGCAAAGTACCAAGATATGTCAATGATTGGAAAAAACCAAAGACTACCAAGAAGGGATCAAGTAAATTCCGCCAATCAAAATAACGACGTAACTTACCACTGAAAATTGAAAAATATTTAATCTTCTCTTTCTTGACCATCTGGCGTTCAATCCCCCGGGTTGTTCCAAACCAGATGAAATCATATTCATTTTTCAAATCATCAAAAATCGCCAAGAGAGGCGTCACTGATCCCCCAGTACCGCCCCCGGTTAACAAGATTTTTTTCTTCTTTTTTTGTTGATTTGTTTTACTGCTCATTTCCTATTCACTATACTTACTAATATTATTCAAAATACCCAGGGCAATCATACAAGACAAAACAGCTGATCCCCCGTAGCTAATTAAGGGTAAGGGCACTCCAGTCATTGGCAACATATTGATAATCCCTCCGATATTCAAAATTGCCTGCACCGTAAACCAAGTGACGATTCCAATACTCAAATTCTTGCCAAAATTGTCATTGGTACGTTTGGCAATAATATACCCTCGGTAAAATAAAAGCAAGAACATCACAATGATCGCCACTGAGAAAATTATCCCCATTTCTTCAGAAATAATTGCAAAGATAAAATCATTTTGCACCTCTGGCAAATACAAATATTTTTGCCTGCTCTCACCCAATCCTCTGCCCCAGAAACCTCCGGAACCAATCGCAATCAGGCTTTGATTGATTTGATAGCATCGATATTGCGGATCATAGTCAGGGTTAATCCAACATTTCAAACGGGCAATCTGATAGTGTTCTGCTCCGCTAGATGATTGTCTGGCGCTCAGACCCCATAATGCTCCGACCAATATAATTCCAGCTATCAAACTAATTATTAAAATATGCTTAACCCTTCCTCCTCCCACAAAGTAAACTGCCAAAGAAGAAATGGCAATAATACAAAGCGTTCCAAGATCCGGCTGAGCAATCATCAACAAAACAACGATTCCTAACAAAATAAAGAACGGCCGACTCTTGTGAGAAGCACCAATTGTCTGGTGTGATTCTTTTCTGCCGGCAAACCAGGCAGAGAGATACATCAAAAAAGTGAGCTTTACAAACTCGGAAGGTTGCAGAGAAAAACCGCCAAACTCAATCCAAGATTTTGAACCGCTCACCTCCTTGGTCAACGACGGCACAAAAACAATTACTAATAATATCAAAGAAATAAACAGCAATGTTAAAGCATGTTTTTTGAAATAATGATAATCAAGTTTGGAAATCAAAAAAAACAATCCAATCCCAATCACAAACCACAGGAATTGTTTTTTGAAAAAATAATATGCATCGCCGTTCGTCTGGTAAGAAATGATCGAGGAGGCACTGGATAGCATAATCAAACCAAAAACAATGATTCCTGCCGTAATGATTTTGAGATAGCGATCTCCCTCCCGATAATTTACTTTTTTTAAGATTCTGGCAACGATTTTTTTCAACGGAGAAATAATCCCCTGAATCGTTTTGTTCATACTATAGAAAAGGTTCTAAAAGAAAAATACAAACACCCAAGGCCGAACTCACACCGGCAATCACCCAAAAACGCATCACCACTTTGTATTCCGGCCAACCCTTGGCTTCAAAATGATGATGAATCGGCGATGACAAGAAAATCTTTTTCCCATGGCGTAATTTTTTTGAAATATTCTGGATAATCACGGACAAAGATTCCAACACAAAAACCAAGCCAATCACAATCAAAATAATCGGAGTATTGGTCAACATCGCAATCACACCGAGCGTGATTCCCATACTCATTGCCCCGGTATCACCCATGAAGAAACGGGCCGGCTTGATATTGAACCACAAGAAGGCTAAGAGTGCACCGACAATGATTGCGCAAAAAACAGCCAAATCATATTTACCTTGTAGAAAAGAGATAATGGCATAGGCGGAAAAGCTGGTCAACAAAGTACCACCGGCCAAACCATCAAGACCATCGGTTTCATTGACTGAGAAGGCAGTGGAAACAATTACGACAATAAATACCAAGATATACCACCAACCAAGATTGAAATTACCCAAGAATGGAATCATAAACAAATCCCAATCCAACTTAAAATAGAACCAAAGAGCTCCCACTGTTGCAATCAAGGTGTAAATAATCAAACGATGCCAAACTCGCAATCCTCCCCCGCCCAAGACACCCTTGCCACGCACATCCAACCAATCATCAAACAAACCAACCAAGGCCGTGGCCACCAAGACGCCCAGGGGCAATAATGTTTCACCACGGCTCAAGAAATTCAAATTCTTCAACATCTCCCAATCAAAGATTTGCGGGAGATAGTAAAAAATCACAGAGAATAAAAGCACAGTCACCCAAATCAAAACCCCACCCATGGTTGGTGTGCCTGATTTGGCAGCATGCAATTTGGAAAAAATCGGCGTACTGCCATTGTTGCGAATTTGCTTCCCCAATTTGTATTTGTAAAGAAACTTAGTGAGCGCCGGTGTCCAGGCGATTGTAAAGACAAAAGCCAGAGTGCTCAAGAATAGGATTTTGATAATGAAAAATTCAGTCATAGTTTTAATTAATACTCACAAAGTTTACTAAATAAAGTGAGTATAGTGCTAAAATAATTATCACATTGGAAGTGGCTGCCGCCACCAACAAAATCTGTGTCAACACTTTATATTTCTTGTACAGACCCAAAACAACTGCTAAATTCAAAAAAATCAACCCCAGACCCATTAACGGCCAGAGATAAACCATTCCAGTCTGACCAATCCAATCTCTTCCGAAAATAATATTATAATGTAAAAAAATCAAATCCTGATCAACATTGATTTTCAACAAATGCGCCAAAATCCAGGCGATCAAGTTCAGGAATATAAAAATCACCAGATAAATCCTGGTCCAAGTGATATGAAAAAAATCTCTCGCTGTTGCTTTGAAATTTTTCCTGCCCAAATTAGAGGCAATAATTACCTTTGAAACAATGCTTTTCATATGATTATCTCTATTTACAGAATAGCACAGCCTTCTTTCTTTTTCAATTTAATAACTTTTCCCTTTTGTGATATAATAAAATCATTCATAATTCCAATCCCATGAACAATTTCAAATCCAATTCCATTACTGCTCATCCTGCCATAACCAGAGTTCTTCAAAACATTCTGGATCAGGCTTTGTTGCATTCTTTTCAGGAAATTCAGATTGAACCTGATCAACATAATCTCTTGGTCAGCTATCGTCAATATGGTGAGCTGAACGAACCGATTGCCATGCCAATCCATCTACACGCTGACATTTCCAAACAACTCAAAATACTCTGCGATCTTCCGAGCGATGAACCAATCAAAAAAACCATAACCGGGGTATTCAAGAAAAAAATGCCCGGGCAAAATACATTATTCAAAACAACCTTTCTCCCGGTAAAATTTGGTGAGAAGTTTGTGATTGAAATCTTTCCAAACAGAAACAAGCTCTTCAACATCCACGACATTGGACTGGCAGATGAACAACTTTTTACCTTACAAAGATTATTGGAAAAAAAACGTGGCATAATCCTAATCACCGGACCGGAGAATTCGGGAACAACTTCAACCGCCTATTCAATTCTCTCACATCTCAATCTCCCCAGTCTGAATATTTACACACTGGAAGATCAAGTGGAATATAATTTCAAACATTTGAATCAATTGGCAGTCAACCCTCGTCAAGGATTGGGATTTCCGGCCGGTTGGCAAGCAATTAAAAAACAAGATGCCGACGTAATCTATTTAAGCAGACTGGATCAGGATATTCCCTTGAATGATATTTCCGCAATGGGAACAAACAAGTTGATTCTTGCCGATCTGACTGTTGACGACGCCTTTTCCGGACTCGCAGAATTTTTCCGTCCAGAACAAAACAAAACACTCACTGCCGAAAGCCTTTCCTTGATCCTCAATCAACGCCTGGCCAACAGTATCTGTCCGAATTGTAAAACCACTCACCAATTAAGCCGGCAGCAATTACGCGCCCTGGAAAGCAAGTTTGACTTGGATGACACAGAAAAATTAAGTCAACTTACTTTTTACCGCGGAAATGGTTGTCCGCAATGTAATTACGCAGGAACAACTCAAGACAAGACTCCCCTGTTTGAAATCATTGAAGTTGACGAAGCTCTGACCAATAGTCTAATCAAACACGGTCTAAGCTGGCAAACAAAAAAACTTCTGGAAGATCGCCCCAGTATTTACGAAGATGGACTATCCAAAGCCCTGGAAGGAAAAATCAGTATTGATGAATTGTTGCGAGTTTTCTAGATAAGAGAAAAAAGACAAGATAACAAAAACCTGAAATTAATAGAAGCTGTAATTTACATTACAGCTTCTTTTTAATCATTTAGTGATTATTCACTTACTAATCCCATGGAGGTTAAAACTTTTTTTAAAGCTCTTTTTGTATCCCCGCCTTTTTCGATGGCGTAAATATTTTGAGATTCAGCTTGATTAATAAATTTATAATCTCCGGAAATAATTATAGTCACTGCCCTCTGCTCATCAGTCATTTTTTCCAGAATTTTTCTACCATGACCACCTTCAGGTAAATTACCATCCAAAGTAATTAATGAATAGTTATTATTCTTCAAAAGTTCAATGGCTCTATCCATATTGCCATCAGCATATATGGATAAATTTTCATAAACCATCGGCTCTATAAAGCAATAAATTTCACTAAATTTTTTACTAAACTCCTTTTTATCATCATCTTCAATTTCATGTTTACATAAAATTGAAGCAATATGACGTGCAATAGGGCTTGCGTGATATCCCTCATCTTCAACCACGAGAATTTTTATCTTTTTCATCTCAAAACTCCTTTAAAAATTTCTCAAACAACGACTTTACTTTTTTTTACTTTTTTATTCATCCGAGATTCTACGATTTTCTCCGCGACTTCACAAAATTGCTCAACAATCTTTTTATTGCCACATTGGAAAAAATAACTCCTTGACATCAGCCCCCTTAATACGATTCCATACTTCACAATAGCGGGCATAGAACAACGAATATCCCAACTGAATTCGGCAACTTTAGTAGAACATCCACCAAAAGAATGAAGCTTAATAACAACATTAACATTATTATTTTCATCCTTTATATATTTAGCTCCCAATTCTTCAAGCTTTTTAATTAAAGCTTTTTTGATATATCCAATATATGAAGGACTTAATATTCCCCTTAGGTCATCATCACTAATTCTAAACTCGATAGATTGTTTAGTGAACAAATTTTTCTTTTCTTCAAATCCATACACCTCTAAATCGGGAAAAGAAAATAAATCGAGAACGTCACTGTAGAGATCTCTTAAAAATTTCATCTCAAAACTCCTTTAAAAATTTCAAAAAACTATTATAATTTATAATTAACAAAATATCACAAATAACAAAAAATGTCAAGGTTGTTGACATTTTTGTATATATTTTTGCTTAATTTTAGTTATTTACAACCATTACTTCAACGGCGACATTTCTCTGAATCGGCTGATAATGCTGGGTAAAACTTTCATCAGACTATCAATATCTTCTTTCGTATTATCCTTACCAAAACTGAAGCGAATGGCGCCATGAGCGTCTTCCTGACGGATTCCCATAGCAAGTAAGACATGGGAGGCCCCAAGGGTGCCTGAAGCGCAGGCTGAGCCGGTTGAGACTGCGACACCGGCATCTAAATCAAGCGCCATCAAGATAGCCTCACCTTCCGCACCCAAGAAAGAAACATGAGCATGGGAAGGAAGACAAAATTTCGGATCAGTATTAATAATTGTGTTTGGAATAGTTTTTAATTGTTCAAGAAAATAATCACGTACTTCAGAAACATGTTTAATGTTTTGTTCTTTTTCATTGCTGACCAATTCAATTGCTTTACCAAGACCGACAATGCCGGGCACATTCAAAGTGCCACTGCGCAAATTACGTTCTTGATGTCCACCAATCGTGATAGCGGTCAAGGGTGTGTTTGTTTTGATATAGAGAGCACCAATTCCTTTTGGTCCATAGATTTTGTGACCGGAAAGGCTCAACAAGTCAACATGGAGATTTTCCACATCACAATCTTGATAGTTAATTGCCTGGGTGGCGTCGGTATGAAAATAGATTGGTTGAGGTTTCTCGCCACGGTTCTCTGCTCCTTTTTGCCAGTCATTTAATTTACGCTCATTGATTTTTTTGATTAACTTTCCAATTTCTTGAATTGGTTGAATACTGCCGATTTCATTATTGGCATACATCACGGAAACCAAGACAGTGTTTTCTTTAATCAAACTCTCCAGTTCTTCAATCTTTACAATTCCTTTTTCATCGACTTGGAGATAGCTTGCCTCTGCCAAGCCTTTTTTAACCAAATCTCTGCAAGGTTCCAAAATTGCCGGGTGCTCAATGATTGTAGTAATGATATGAGGCTTTACTTTACTATTATTATTCTTTGCATACCAAGCCTCAATAATACCCTTAATCACCAGATTATTACTCTCGGTAGCCCCGGAAGTAAAAATCACTTCCTTTGGCTCGCAATGCAAAAAATCAGCCAATTGTTGACGCGCTTGATCAACGGCCTTCATTCCAACTTGTCCGTAGGTATGTAAAGATGTGGCATTGCCGAATTGTTCGTTAAAGTAAGGAAACATTGTTTCCAAAACCCTTTTGTCTACCGGCGTGGTAGCACTGTGATCAAAATATATAGCCATATGATAAAATAATAATGAATGATGATTATGATGATAATTAACTTTGAAATTAATTACACTGCTTGGACTGTTTTTACTTCCGGCACATCAACCTGCACTTCTGCCTCAATCACTTGTTTCAAAGTCATGGCTGCCATGGGGCAACCAACACACATTCCCTGGAAGCGTACGCTCAACAAACCACTTTCCGGCTCAAAGCTCACAAATTGCACATCGCCTCCGTCGGCTTGCAGACTGGGGCGAATTTTTTCCAAAGACTCTTTGATTTTATTTTCTAATTCCATAGTTTTGCTTTAGTTTACTCTTCGTGTTCATGTCCACACCCACATTCGTGTTCATCTTCATGCCCACAGCAATGTTCATGTTCGCAATCTTTCTCTTTCTGATCATTACCTTTCACTTCCTTTCCTTCCTTTTTCAAATAATCATTAACCGCTTCATGTAAAGCATCGATGCCCAACATGGAGCAATGGATCTTGGGAGCAGGCAAACCGCCTAGGTCATCAATGACATCTTGACGAGTCAAAGCCAAGACTTCTTGCAATGATTTGTTTTTAGCTAAATCAGTTAAAGCAGAAGAAACCGCAATGGCAGCAGCACAACCAAGCGTCTCAAAACTAATCTCCTCCAGATATTCTTCTTTTTGACCGTCCTTTTCCCTGGATCCGACTTTGATATACATCTTCATGATATCACCGCAGACCGGATTGCCTTTTTCTCCAACAGCGCTGGGATTGTCCAAGACACCCTGATTGCTGGGATTTTTGAAGTGCGCAAGCACTTTATCTGTATACATATGTAAATTATCTTAGTTTATTAATCTATTTTATAATTTTAGAATACCAATCAAGCTATTCTCTATTTAGTGTTCATAATATAACAGAGAAATATCTTCCCGTCAAGAAAAAGCAGACATAATTAATATGCCTGCAGAAGAACTGTTGAATATTGTAATTATTGTATTTTTGATAGTGATGGGCTCTTTTCCAATATGACAACAGCTTTCTGCGAACATAAAATCAAATCAAGTAATTATGCAAAAGCAAAACTTTTTTTACCTTGTCGTAAAAAAGAAACATTAGATAGCACATTCTCAATTTCATTGCTGAAATCAAGACTGGAAACAAAGTAGTCGGACAAATTCATGCACTCGTCTGTACATGGTTGAATCAAGAAACTTGCAAGCTCACGATTCTCTGCCAATACTGTTTCCAAATTAACATCATCATATTTCAAATTCTCCAAAGCTTTACAATTTTGAAGTAATAATTCCATTTCCAAACAATCCAGAACCTGAATTGCTTCATCGTCAGTGAAATGAAACTTGTCATTCAAAATAATAATCAATCTTTTGAAAACAGTTTTGATTGACTCCCTGGAATTGTGAGCCTCCCAAATAAATTCTCTGAATTCAGAAGATTGACAGTGGTAAAAATATTTTCTCAAAACACTGATGATCGGATATTGATCATCTATTGAAATCCTTCTCTTGAGAAGAAAAGTTGTAATACATTCGGTAGCTTGTTCCATTTTGAATTGAAACAAAGATTTTTCTGAATTATTTTCATCATTCATTATTCCCCCAAAATATGAAAATACAATAATTTCAAAGAGCGATACCCCAATTAATACTTGTCTATATCGTACAGAGTTTCACCCAAAAAGTCAATATTGCCAAACCACTTTATTCACGGTAAAATAGAATGAAATTAAAGACCAAACCTCATGCCGGAAAATATCAAAGAAAAACTGGTTCCACAGAATCTTGAAGCCGAGACTTACATTCTTGGTTGTTTGTTAATTGACACAAATACAATCATCAAGGTTGCTGATATTATCAACCCAGAGGATTTCTACAAAGATGCTCACAGTATCATCTACACTGCGATCAAGGATCTCTACGCCAAGCACGAACCGATTGATATTTTGAGTCTTACCACCAAATTAGAAGAACGCGGACAACTGGAAAGAATTGGCGGCCGGTCATATATTGCCAATCTGGCCAGCTCGGTTGGCACAGCTTCCAATGTGGAACATCATGCCACAATCATTCAGAAAAAAGCGACGCTCCGTCGTCTGATTTCATCTGCTTCGGAAATCTCGGAATTGGGATACAAAGAAGATGATGAAATTGACGAACTCCTGGATACTGCCGAACAAAAACTTTTTGCCGTTTCCAAAAAATATCTCAAACAAGGTTTTGCTCCGATTGAGACTCTCTTGTCCAGTGCTTTTGACCGCATTGACGAACTGCACAAACAAAGTGGTAAGCTCCGCGGACTTTCCACAGGTTGGCCAGACTTAGATCAACTCTTGGCCGGATTGCAAAAATCAGACTTGATTATCCTGGCCGCTCGACCAAGCGTTGGAAAGACTTCTTTGGCTCTAGACTTGGCTCGTCAAACTGCCGTGATTAACAAAGTGCCGGTTGGTATTTTCTCTTTGGAAATGAGCAAAGAACAATTAGTCGACAGAATGCTCTGCGCCCAAGCCAATGTCAGTCTGTGGAAAATGCGCACTGGCAAGCTCTCAGACAATGAAAATGATGATGACTTTTCCAAAATCGGCCAAGCGATGGGAGAACTTTCCGAAGCACCAATTTACATTGACGATTCTGCCGGCGCCAATATCATGGAAATCAGAACCAAGGCCAGAAGATTGCAAATGGAGCATGGGCTGGGCTTAATCGTGATTGACTATCTCCAATTAATGGAAGGTCGTGGCAAATACAAAGATAATCGTGTGCAAGAAATTTCGGAAATATCCCGCTCACTCAAAATCATTGCTCGTGAACTCAATGTACCGATTGTCGCACTTTCCCAGTTGTCTCGTGCCGTGGAGCAAACCAAACCGGCCATTCCAAAACTATCTCATTTACGTGAAAGCGGCAGCATCGAGCAAGATGCGGATATCGTGATGTTCATCTACCGACGAGGCGCTGACCGCAACTACGACCTAGATAGCCTAACTGATGCAGAAAAACATTCCGCTGAATTGTATATTGCCAAACACCGTAATGGACCGACCGGCAAAGTCAACCTCTTTTTTGATGAAAACACCGTCAGCTTCAAGAGCTCTGACACCCTGGGTCTGCAACCACCACCAGAATTTTAATTTGTAGAAAGGTAACTTTATATAGAATAACTTTCAAAAAACTGATAACCAGGATATAATAATCAAGAATAAAGATTAAAAATAAAAAATATATGTTCAACAAACTCAAACAAATCAAAGACTTACGCAGTCAAGCCAAAACCATGCAAAGCATGTTGGCTAAAGAAATCATTACTGAAGAAAGCCATGGCATTACCATCACCATGGACGGGAATATGGAAGTGCAGTCAGTCAAAGTCGCTGATTCTGCTAAAAATAATTTGGAAAATAATCTGCAAACCGCAATTAATGACACAATTAAAAAAGCACAACGCGTCATGGCTAAAAAAATGCAAGAAATGGGAAATATTCCCGGACTCGGAGATCTAATGAAATAATTCATGAAATACCCTCCCCTGATTCAAAGATTGATTGAACAGTTTTCTAAGTTGCCCACGGTCGGACCAAAAACCGCTGAGCGCTATGTTTTTTATCTAATCAAACAAGCTCCGGAAACAATCCAAGAGTTTGCGGAAAGTATCAAGGCCTTACAAAACAGTATCACTACCTGTATTTCATGTCAGGCAATCAGTACTACCTCACCTTGCTTGATTTGCCAAGATAACCAACGAGATTCCAGTCTACTTTGCATTGTCGCTGACACCAGAGATATGTATGCCTTGGAAGATACCAAACAATATCATGGCTACTATCATGTTTTAAACAACAGAATAAACGTACTCCAGGATCAAGGATTGAACCAAACCAATCTGGAGAAACTTTTGCAAACAATCAAAACAAAAAATGCCAAAGAGATTTTACTAGCTTTAAATCCAGACATGTCCGGAGACACAACCGCGCTCTATTTGACTAAATTATTAAAACCACTTAATCTGAAATTGACCAGGTTGGCGCAAGGTTTGCCCACTGGAGCTGATCTTGAATATGCTGATGAAAAAACTCTGTCCAATGCTTTGAAATTCAGAAATGAAGTTATCTAAAAGTATTTATTTTAATGAAAATAAAAAATATGGAACGTTTTAAAATGGAATCACCTCAAGTGGAGACGAAAAAGAAGCCAGCCATTTGGAAAAAGTTTGAAAAATATAGCAGGATTGTGGCTTTGTCAGCCTTGCTGTCTTTGCCAGGAATAGAGTCAACGTTTGGGCAAGAAAAAGACGAGAAAGAGGACGTTGGTGCAAAGATGGAGAAACTAAAAGAAGAGGCTGCTGGACATGTGATGAACATTCTTGCAGGCGTCAAAGAAAAAGGCCAAGCTGGCAACATTGGAGAAACTCCTGTCAGGCGTTGGGAAACTCAGGATAAAAAAACATCTGCAACTGTTGGTTATCGTTATGATGAATCCGAGGCACAATGGTTAATTTATGAAGGCAACGATGCATCAATGCGTTACTTTGACAAAGATGCTGATGGATCAGTTGATCGGGTTATTATCAATAGAGAAAATTCAAAATTTTTTGGTCCAAGGCAGAAATCAATGCTTAATCACATGATGACTTTTGACTCCATGCAGGAGCTTGCTGAAAAAGCAGATCTGACTGCAAGTATAAAACCGGAGAATGTTACAGTTTGTGAGATTGGACTTGAAAATGGTGAGTCCGTGGTCAAATTTGTTGATTTTCAGACTGGCGGTGTTTCTGAACTATCTGGTCCGGACGCATTGGAAATGGCCACTATGGTTCAGGGTGGTTTTACGGAGAGTATGAAAAGTTTGGATCAGCAACTTGGGAAATAAACATGAAATTTTTATATAATTAATATTTGTAGCACCTTACAAAGGAGATTTTAATGGAAAAGAGTGTCTTGAAAAGAGGGTACTTGCATACAGAGTTAGTTTCAATGATGTATAAGCAAGGAGAAAAAATGAGCTTAGCCGGATTATTCCAAGATAGGGCAACCATTACTTTGGAACAATTCAAAATCGGATTGCAAACCATTGCCAATAAACTGGCGCAGAAAAAAATCACGATTGAAGTTGAAGCTAACAGTAAATTTAGCTCACCAATCATCTTGGTCTTACCAACAAGCATGATCAGTTTATCTGATTTAATTGCCATGGCAAAAATCAATTTTGACAGAAACAAAATTGATTTAACCAAGATCTTGTTTCTTCCTCAGCCTAAAGCAGTTGACACCTTGCATGTCATTATTGGTAATAGCTTCTGCAAAATTGAAAAAGAATTGCACGGTAAAGCTAATGAAGTCAGTAATAGCATCAGTAAGCAAAACGGCATTGGATTCAACCTAGCTCAAGCTATTGCGATGATTCATGCCTATCCTGATATTTTAAGTAATCAACATGGAATTGACATTACTACTCAAAGGGTTAATTGGCAAATTCCATACCTTTTCAAAAATGGTTACGCAACCCCTGTTCTTTATGCTCGCCCTCATTGGGAAGCTTCACCGCGAGATTTAATCGCTCCGTTCTTTACAGCCGAGAGTATTATCACGGCTGAAAATTAAAATCATTAAAACAAGAAAGCCACCTCAGAGAGATGGCTTTCATTATTTTTACAAGCTGATTTAATTTTCAGATTAATCAATCTTACTCACTTCAATCTTGGTATAGGGCTGACGATGACCGGTATTTTTGGTATAACGAGTTTTATTCTTGTACTTGATCACTCGCACCTTGTCGGCTTTGTCATGTGCCAAAACTTTGGCTGAAACTTTTTCTCCCAAGCTAGGCGCACCAATTTCGGCTTCGCCGGTTTGTGAATCAGCAACTAACAAAGTATCAAACTTGGTATTCTCGCCGATTTCTACTTCAATTTTTTCGATTTTCAAAACCTGGCCTTCCTTCACCTTGTATTGTTTACCGCCGGTTTTGATCACTGCAATTTTACTCATATTATTGATTTAAATAAAAACAAACAGCTAAGTGTTTTTTGTCTATTAATATATCTGTATTAATAATCTAAGCTATTTTTGATTTTTTGTCAAGCCAATTAAAACCAATGATCATTGCCAACATAATCAAGCCCAAAATAACCAAACTCACAAACTTGCCCTGTGATTGTAAAAACAAAGTACTCAAACCAAAGACCGCTGCCAAAGCATAGTAGATCAAGACGGTTTGACGGTTACTTAATCCGGAATCTAGGAGTTTGAAATGAAGATGCCTGCGATCCGCAGTCTTGAAAGGATTCTGCTTGTTCAAAATTCTTCTGACAATTGTCCAAATCACATCAAGGATCGGAATGCCCATAATCAACAAGGCAATGGCAATTTTTCCACCGGAAATAATTGACAGAACACCGAGCATAAAGCCAAGAAACAATGAACCGCCTTCTCCCAGAAAAATCTTGCCGGGATACCAAGCCAAAACCAAGAATCCAAAACAAGCACCTGACAAAATCAAGGCTGCCAAACCAATGTCTGGTTGAAAATACTGTGTTGTCATTGTGAACAAGAAAATGATCAAAGCACCAACTCCGGACACACCGGCGACCAAACCATCTAATCCATCAAGTAGCTTGGTGGTATACATCATGCCGGTGAGCCATAAGAAGGCGAAAAGATCGGCAATCAAGACAAAATAATGCATCACGCCACCCCAGGCCAAGACTGGAAATTTGAAAGCATCTAAATACAAGAATCCACTTCCCAGAGGATTGGTAATCTTTTCAACCCCCACCCCAAAAGCAACAACACTCAGAGCTGCTAGAATTGGGAATAATAACTGCCACTTGGCAGATAGATTATACTTGTCATCAAGCCAACCACCAATCATCAACCAGACCGCACCAACAAAAACACCGAGCCAATGATGCATTTCCAAGTTTCCGGCCAAGAGTTGATCACGAAAAAGATAGGCAATGATGAAGAAAGTCAAAAAAATCGCCAATCCTCCCAATAAAGGCACGGGGCGGGTATGGTGTTTTCTTCCTCCGGTTGGTAAATCAATAATCTTCAGTTTTTCTGCCAATTTTTTAACAAAAATGGTTAAAATTACTGCCAAAACAAAGGTTCCCAAAAAGACATAGCTATAAAAAATTGACATATTGTGATAATTATGATAACTTATTATCTATTAAACAATAACTTATAATTTGTTAAAATTATAACAAACTATAAACCATTGTTTTATTTTCTCGCTCTTTTCTAATTTAATTTTAAACTAAAAACATTTTTTTCACAAATCGATGAGGAAATTTCATGGGGAAGAAGAATGACACTGATTCAAGAACAACTGCCACAATGGAGGCACTTGCACATCCGGATATTGCAAAAGTGATTGATATCTTAAAATCAAAAGATATCACTTTTACAACGCAAGTCTGTTTTATTGGGCAAGAAAGCAACCAAGAAAAACAAATCTTGTACGGGTTGCTAACACAGGGCATTAAAACGATTAAAGGCAGGGATATCACCGTGCAAGAAAAAAGCCCTTCTGAAATAGCAAACTGGAGCTTAATAAAATTAAGATCCATGATCTCACTAGGAACATTAGTCACTTTCAAAAATGGCAAATATGTGAATGATCACAAGCAAGTTCTTGAATCGGTGTATCGATTTCAAAACTTTGACCAAAAAAATTAAAAATTTGTGGAACAAAAAAGAGGAGCCAATCATTATGGCTCCTTTATTTTTTACGCAATCAACTACAACTCCTTTCTCTTCCGGATCTCAATCTTGGCCTGGTCATTGATAACCACGGTATCACGTCGTTGAATCTCACCGGACAAGAAACGATTGGCAATTTCATTCTCAATTGTATCTTGAATCAAACGACGGAGCGGACGAGCTCCATATTCTGGTTCATATCCCTGTTCAGCCAAGACACTGGCACCTTGTTCAGAAACTTCCAAGCCCACGCCTTTGATCTCCAAGGCTTGCCTAATCTTCCCAAGCATTAATTTCGCAATCGCAATCACCTGCTCCATATCCAAAGGTTTGAAAATCACAATCCCGTCAAAACGGTTAATTAATTCCGGACGCATCTGTTGGGAAAGATAATCATTGATAATATTCTGACGGATACTTTCCAACTCCACTTTATTTCGCACTTGTTCTTGAATATATAACGCACCGATGTTTGAAGTGGCAATAATAATGGAATTGGTAAAATCAATTGTTCGTCCCTGCCCATCAGTCAAACGACCATCATCCATCACTTGTAAGAATAGGTTCATGATTTGCGGATGAGCTTTTTCAATTTCGTCCAATAGGATTAAGGAGAAAGGTGCCTTACGAACTGCTTCAGTCAAATAGCCCAAAGTACCATCAGGTGTACCAATCATCTTGTTGACACTGTCCTGCTGTTGATATTCACTCATATCCACCCGAATCATATAATCTTCGGCACCAAAGTATACATCAGAGATTGTCTTTGCCAATTCAGTCTTTCCCACACCGGTTGGGCCCAGGAACAAAAAGTTGGCAATCGGTCGTTTGCCTTCACGCAATTCCACACGCGCTCGACGTAGAGCAGCGGCCACCATTTTCACAGCCAAATCTTGTCCAATCATTCTTTGATGAATTTTTTCTTCCAATTGCAACAAACTCTTCCCCTCATCTTTTCCAACCTTGGTTACTGGAATCTTGGTTTCCTCGCTGATTACACTGGCAACAATCTCTGCAGAGACAACACTACCATCGCCTTTTCGATTGGCATCCACAGCAGCGGTTTTCAAAATATCAATTGCCTTGTCCGGCAAATAGCGATCATGCATATACTTGCTTGATAGCTTGACGGCTTGTTCAATCGCATCATATGAGAAGTAGACACGATAATGACCTTCAAATAATGATACTTTAGATTCAATAATCTGAATCGCTCGATTGATTTCCGGCTCTTCAACTTCCACTTTCGGCATAACTCTACCCAAAGGAGTGTTTTCAATATACTTCACATAGTTTTGCTCACTGACTGTGGCAAAGGCATAGAGATTACTCCGTTCCAAATAATTAACTAAAATCTCAGCCAAATCCAAGCTCTCGCCTTCACCAGAGCTGATCCCGGTGATATTTTCAATATCTTTGATATAGATCACGATATTACCGGAAGAAGAAGCCTCGTTCAAAGCCTCCAACATTCTCTCTTGAGCTTGCGCCGGAGTTGCTCCACCAACCAACCGGGCCGAATCAATTTCAACCAAACGTTTGTCACGCAACATTTTCGGCACTTGTTCCGCTGCCATTAACTGTGCAATTCCGCCAATGATCGTATTCTTGCCCACGCCGGGCGGTCCAACCAAGAGACTGGCAGACTGTCCGCTTTCCAAAGCCTCAAAAATTGAAGCAATTTCCTGATCACGGGCCACACAGATATCCAACTTGTTGTACTTGGCAGCCAAGGTTAAATCATATGAAAGACTATCCAACAATGGCGTGGCAATTGCGGTATAGGAACGGTTCATATTGGTGGAAGGCTTGAAGCGGGCTGCTTTTCGGTACTCTTGGTAATTGGTAATAATCTTTTCATTGATTCGGAACCATTGCACCACGTTATTCAATTTGTCAAAATCAATTTCCAAATCATATAAAATTTCACTCAAATTTTTGTCAGCCTGCACTGCCGGAATCAACAAATCAATTGTCCGGACATGATTTTGTCCAGCTCCATAACTATCCAAATATGCCTGGGTCAAAATTTGCTTGGCTTCCAAACCAAAAATCGGATGATGATCCGCCTTGGCAATCCGATTCAACCCATTATTCAATTTCTTCACCAATATTTCATCAGAGACATTCAAACGACTGAGGATCGCCCGACTCTCCGGATCAACCGTAACTAAAGTTGCAAAGAAATGAATTGCCTGTACTTGTCCATGTTGGAACTTTCTGGCCAACAAAAAGGCTTGCGACAAAATATCTAAAGTTTTGTCACCACAACCAGACAAAGCATTGATCTTGTTCTTGTATTGATTCAAGCCAAGCCAATCAGTTGGCAAATTCTTTATCTGCTCATGATTGACATATTTTTTCTTGATGATCTTCTTTCTCTGATCTGCCTTTTCACTATTGCGATAGACAATGAATAGGTCAACAACCACACTCAACCAAAACCAAAACAACCACAGACTTTGTTTTGACCAAAAAGCCAAGTCTGACAAATAGCGTAAATCTTGCAATTGAATGTAGACCCAAAAGCCAAGAGACAAAATCCCCAAGAACGCCACAATATAGGTGACCACATCCATCCAATGGTAGAATTTGATTTTAGCGCGATTCAAACCAATCAAACCCTTACTGAGCTGATATCTAAAAAAAATGAATTTGTCTTCCAACCAAGCTCCCTGGCCAAGATGATTGCAAGTCTTGCAACCCTGACCATTACAGCTGGGGCAAATCATTGTATTTGGTTTTGATTGGATTTCCTCCTTTAACATATTAGGGAAGTTGGGATATTAAAAAAGCTGATAAATAAGTTGGTAGATGACAAACACTGGCAGAGCAAGCCAAATCAACCCGATGACAATCGCGACAATATTCACAAAAAAGAAAGCAATGCTCCGGACAATAATTTGGAAGACACGCATAAAAAAGCTGATCAAAGCGCCAGCAATATCACGTTGTCCATACATTGGCTTGAATAGATTCTTTAACCAAATATCAATCCCAAGTACGCGGAAAACATAAACAATGAAATCACGCAAAACATTAATCACCTTGAACAAACCCTTGGAATACCACCAGAACGGAAAGTAAACAAGATCCTTCACAAAACCTGCGAGAATTTTTGTACCATGCAAAACAAAACTTGTTACCATGTTTTTGAAAATTAATCTTCTTTTTCTTTTTACCATTATACCACAAAACAAAAAAGAAGAGAAAAACTGCGAGACAAAAAAATAAAAAAGCGGCTATTCCTTTAACCGCTTTTATTTTATCATTTTTTCTATTCTTACTTTTTCTTTTTTTATCTTTCTCTGTTTTTTTCAAAGAAGATCAATTTCCAAATTATCTGCCGAATCGTTTCTATTAAGAATGACTTCAAGACCGACCAGAGAATCTGGAGAATCTTGTTTGACCTTGCGAAGAATATTTTTGCTTTCAAATAATTCTTTTATAGTCAAATGAATCTTCTCTTCTAACTCAATCTCACAAACCTTAATTGGTCCCAATGATTGAGTATTTACAAAAGAAAATGATTGTTCATTTTCCAAAACATAGGCAGTGGCACGAGAGAAGGAATGTACGAAGCTATCGCACAGCTGACCACCCGGCTTTTCTAAATCACCCAACAAACGACAACCAATAATTTCTTCTGATACAGTTTTTACCAAGTAAAAGAAAAAACCATTCTCTTGATCTTCCCAGATGAGTTCGGCTTTCAACTTAAGATCTTTTTCTGACATTTTGCACCTCCGGAGATTGTTCTGAAATTTTCCAACTCGAATATCGTGATTTGATTTCATTAATCATCTTCCGATTCAGCTTGATGGTTGTTCTGATATTTTCCGGAGATTCTCCAAAAAAATCAGCTGTTTGTTCATCAACGTCAATAGTCACATAGCCCATACCGACCAAGTTATAAAAATCACCACTTAGATTCAAAGAAGAATTTTTATTCTTCTTGATTTCAAACCCTTCAAGCTCACACCATTTTTGCAAAATATCCAAATGACTTTCCGGCAATTGTCCGGAAGATTTTTTAGTAAACAAAATAATCGGCAATTCATGCTGTGCACCATAATATACTTGAACCACACCATAGGTGCCTGATTCTTTCGGCCATTGAGTCTGAAGATGTTCGATTTTGAATTCAGGAACATCATCATTTAGAGAATCGACAATAATCGCAAGCAAGCCATCATTATCAACCAAATCCACATTCATGTCATTCATAAAAACTCCAAAAAATTTGAAAATCTATTATTTAATTATCTAAAGAACCTTTTGATTATTCCCTATAATATAGAAAACTTTTCTAAAAAAAGCAAGTAAAATCAAAAAGGTGCAAAGGAAAAATAAAAAAGCAGTTTAAAGACTTGCTTAGGTCTGGGGGCTGAATTTTTCAGCTATTTTTAATTTAACAGGACAATTTACTATCTGCTTTCTTTTGAGATGCGGTAAAGATAGGTTATCTCTTCTACATAGGTTCCTTTTCCAGCTGCCTTTCCAAGAAATTGAAGCTTTGCAGTTTTGAAAGAGCCTTGAATCTCTAATTTCTCCAAATCCTTTTCAACACAGACAGTCTCAAGATTGCCAACATATTTGGTAACCAGATGATAGACAACATTATCCCAATATTCAAAAGAAAGATGATTAAGATCTCCGATGCCATCTTGGTCATGAGCGTCAATTACCCGATATCTTTCTCCACAATCATGGATGAAAAAGATTTCACTATTGACCACAAATAAATGCCAATCAATCTTTTGTTTGAACAGTTTCTTGTTATCTTGAACCCAACTTACAAAAATATACGAACTATCTTCTGGGCTCACTTCACTTTTTTGCAACAAGATCACAATTGTTCTGAAATCAAAATCTTTGGTCTTGGGATCAGAGGTAATAATCCTCACCGTGTCCCAAAACTGATTTGGTGCTAATTGTGGTCTGATTTTTTCCGGCCCAAGAATTGGTTGAGCATGAGTAAAGGTTGGTAATACTATTACCAAAAAGAGACTGAGAATTAAGGCTTTTTTCACGATTCCCCCGTAAAAAGTTGATGAAAAGGACTATTTAAATATTTATACTCTGTCCAGACAATATCATTATAATCTATTTTTGTCAAGACTCTTGACAAGATGATTACTAATTGATATGATCAAAGCAGAACAATCAATAAAAAGAGCCCCAAGTCAGGGCTGTTTTTTAAATAACCAATATGAACAAATTTGTAAATTACATCAAGGCTTCCATTGCTGAAGCAAAAAAGGTCACTTGGCCAAGTAAAAAAGAAACCTACCGATACACCGTCTTGGTGATTATCATCTCCTTGGGTGTCGCCGGCTTCTTGGGTCTGGTTGACTACATTTTCAACATTGGGTTAAAAACAATCATTCAATAAATACAAAAATATGGCCAAACAAAATCTTAACCAAGGCAAGCGCTGGTATGTGCTTCACACTTATTCCGGTTATGAAGAAAATGTGGCTGACAGTTTGAAACAGAGGGTTGAATCAATGGATATGGAAGACAAGATCTTCAATATCATGATTCCGAAAGAAAAGAAGATTAAAATTCAAAATGGTAAACGCAAAATTGTGGAAGAAAAGATTTTCCCAGGGTACATTCTTGTGGAAATGGTGGTTACCGACGATTCTTGGTATGCAGTACGTAATACTCCAAATGTTACCGGTTTCATCGGCACTGGCACAATTCCCACCCCAATCAGCGATGAAGAAGTCAAGTCTTTGCAAAAGCGCATGGGCGTGGAAGAGCCAAAATACAAGATTGATGTTACTGTTGATACTGCCGTCAGCATCACTGATGGACCATTCAAGAGCATGGAAGGTAAAGTGATTGCCGTTGATCAAGAACGTGGCAAAATCAAAGTATTGATTTCCATGTTCGGACGAGAAACTCCGGTTGAATTGGATTTCCTCCAAATCAAAAAGATATAATAAATAATATAGTAAAGAACAATAGATAAGATAAAAAGAATTAAAATAATAAATATTTTTTCGTCCTCCATGGATGCTTCTACGAAAAATAAACAATTATATGGCCAAAAAAATATTAACCAAAATCAAATTACAAATCAGAGGTGGACAAGCTAATCCAGCTCCTCCAGTCGGACCGGCGCTTGGACAGCATGGTTTGAATATCAGTGAGTTTTGTCAAAAATTCAATGAAGTCACCAGAGACAAGATGGGCGATGTCGTTCCAGTTGAAATCACTGTCTATGCTGATCGCACCTACACCTTCATTACCAAGACTCCTCCGGCAGCTGAATTGATCAAGAAATATGCCAAAATCAAAAAAGGCTCTGGTAGTCCCCTTTTGAATAAAGTTGGCGTAATCAGTCAAGACAAAATAAGAGAGATCGCCGAGATCAAGATGCCCGACCTCAATGCCAATGATATTGAAGCAGCGATGAGAATTATTGAAGGCACTGCTCGTCAAATGGGCGTGGAAGTAAGATAAAATAAAGAATTCTATAATACAATATTATAAATTATAATAAAGAATATTATAATAAAATATAAAAGATAAATTAATTAACGTGGGAGCTACGGCGCTATAACCACTAACAAACAATATGACTAAAGAAGAAAAAGGCATGGAAAATACTCCAGCCGAACAAGCAAGTGATTCCTTGAAACTAGAATCCAACAAAACCTATGCAATCAAAGAAGCAATTGCTTTAGTAAAGCAATTTTCCAAGACTAAATTTGATTCCTCAATTGAAGTTCACTTTAAGTTGGGGATTGACCCAAAGAAGGGTGACCAACAAATTCGTGGCGCAGTGAGTTTGCCACATGGTACTGGGAAAACAATCAAGATTGCCGCCTTTGTCTCTCCTGACAAAGAAGCTGCCGCCAAAGAAGCTGGTGCTGATTATGTTGGTAGCGAAGAATTGATTAACCAAATTCTGAAAACAGAAAAGACAGACTTCCAAATTGCCGTAGCCGAACCGATAATCATGAAAGACTTGGCAAAGATCGCCAAAATCTTGGGTACACGTGGATTAATGCCTAGCCCAAAGAATGATACTGTTACCCCAAACCCGATCAAGGCAATTCAAGAATTAAAGAAAGGAAAGATCAGCTTCAAGAATGATGATACTTCCAATGTTCATATGATTATTGGAAAAACTTCTTTTGAAGATCAGAAATTGGCTGAAAACTTTGAAACAATTTTGACAGCGATCAAGAAAATCAAGCCAAATAGCTCTAAAGGAACCTATATCAAAAATGTCAGTCTTTGTTCCACGATGGGACCTGGTGTAAAAGTGGCACTATAAATCAGAATAAAAAAATAGCATAGAATATAACAAAAACAGCAATCACAAAAGGTTGCTGTTTTTGTTAATATCTTTTTTTGAATTGCCATCTTCTTAATCAGTATAATAGACCGTGACGCGAACATGATTAACAGAAGTAGAAGCACCATCTGTCTTTCCTTGCATCTCCATTAACACTCCATCAATTGTGGCGGTCAACGGGATTTCAAAACCAAAATTAGTTGCTGTAAAACTCAGATCAGCAAGATTCATAAAATCAACTCCAAAATTACTACCATTAATAATACCCGGAGTAAGTGTAGCTCCCCAAGTATTTGTGGACCCACCAAAAGGAACATATACTTCAACAGCGGTAAAAGTACTTTCGTCTAATTGCATATCACCGAATGTTGAACCATTAATCAAATATCCATAAAAAAGATCACTGGAACCACTTTGCACAAAATAGGAAGCATCACTCACTTTGATATTATCATATCCGGACGGATAACCATTAACTGTACCAGGGCTCTTTGTACTGGTATAGGCCTGAGGTGGTGGCTCTGCCACGCCAATATCTCCTGGGATAGCCGTGAGGTTACCCGGACCAACGCTTTGCACAACACCGCCTAAACAATATGTGAGAGAGTAAGTAGTATTGGGATCAGTGGAGTCATAGACATAGACATCACTTGCACATGATCCATCATTGGTTCCCGGAGCGGTTGGCACAGCACTCATGTAAGTATAGTCATTTTCGCCAATCAATGGTTCTCCAGAAGTGATGGCAGATGGATAGACGCCATTATCATTACGATAAATCTCTAAGGCATTTTGTAATTGTCTGACATCCGAGATTCTTCTGGCGTCTCTACTCTTACTACGAACACTATTCAATCCGACCACAGCCAAACTGACAATAATCCCAATGATCAACATCGTGATTAACAGCTCAATGAGAGTAAAACCCTTTTTCATATCTGAGAGAATTAGTTTATAAAATATAGATTACATAATCGGGCACAAAAAAATAATCGGTGCAGCGAGGGATCAATGATTATATTATCTTAATCATACAATACATCTGGAGTTTTTACAAATAAAAAAACAGCAGTTTCCAAAAAGACTGCTGTTTTTTTAATATCTTTTTTATATCCTACATAATACCGTTGCAAGCAACAGCTGACCTACAAGCTGTACAGTCATTACTACAGGAGATCCAACTAGGACAATCGGGATCAGCTTCATTAGCTATATAACCTCCTTTATAATAATCTGCATTCATAGCACAAGGACTTGTCCAATTTGAATCACAAACCTCCGTTCCCTCAACAACACCATTTCCACAAGTCTGTTCAGGCGCTGGTTCTTCCGCAGGGACTACCACTCCAATATCCCCTGGAATAGCAGAGAGATTGCCGGGACCAACATTTTGAACAGTGCCACCAAGACAATATGTTAGAGAGTAAGTGGTGCTGGTGTTAGTGGATTCATAGGCATAAGTGTCGCTAGTGCAAGTGCCATCATTGATTCCCGGTGCGGTTGGCACAGCACTCATATAGGTATAGTCATTTTCACCAATCAATGGTTGTCCAGAAGTGATGGCAGATGGATAGACACTATTATCATTGCGATATATTTCCAGGGCATTTTGTAATTGCCTGACATCTGAGATCCTCTTAGCATCTCTGCTCTTACTACGCACACTATTTAATCCGACCACAGCCAAACTGGCGATGATTCCGATAATCACGATGACGATTAATAGTTCAATGAGAGTGAAACCTTTTTTCATGTGAAGGCGGTGATTGATTATATAATATATAAATAAATTATGGATGACATTATACAACACAGAAAAAGGCAATCAGAAAACAGAAAAATTGAGATCATATCAAGATTATCTTAATCATATAATATCTTTGAAGTTTTTACAAATTTAATCAAAAAGAATTACTCCTTTGCTTCTTCTTTTTAACCTTTGCCATTCTTTTTGCACATTTTCTTCATTTTTTGACTTTTGCAAAACAAGCAGATAAAATGAATTAAACTCAAGCACTACCTGTGGATAAGCCTAAAAGGATAACTCTGTTTAAAAACTCTTTAAAACAACTAATTTATATATAATATTCCTTTTTAACTTATATTAACTTGCCCCAATCATATGGCTAAAATCTTTATCCATGACGAATTTCAAGCTGAAGACAACGCAATGTTGCAGGCTTTGTATTCCCGTAGCTCCAATAGTGTGGAAGATCATGTTGACAAGGTCAAAGCCAGCGGTTCCGGCAAATTCATGGAAACCTTCTATGTCGGCTATGGTCATAACAGCATTGCTGATTGCGGAAGCACTACCCTCTTTATCGAAGGCTTGAGTATTATCGCTGACAAAGCAATTCAAGATTGGCCACTCTATTCCGGACAAGAAACCAGCACCCGGTATGTGAATATGTCCGAACAACCGATCATTGACCCGATTGGCAAGATTGAAACCATGCAAATCATGATTAACTGGATGAACTTCTACAACAAGTCGGAAGAACCCCTCAAAGCCCATCTCCGTGCCCTCTATCCTCGTCGTCCAGAAGAAGATGAGAGAATGTACGAGAAAGCGATTGCTGCTCGAGGATTTGATATTCGTCGTGCCTTTTTGCCAGCCGGAATTACCACTCAATTGAGCTGGCATACCAATCTACGCCAAGCCCATGACAAGTTGGCGCTACTCCGTCATTGGCCAGTAGAAGAAATCCAGGAAATTGGAGAAAAAATGTTACGCATGTTGAAAGAAAAATATGCCCACAGTTTCAATCATCAGCTCTACCCTGAACAAGAAGCCTACCGTAAAGCAACTTCCATCAAGCACGCTTTCTATGCACCGACAGAAGCAACAAACTTTGCCTTTACCACCAATATCAAGAAAGATGAACTATATCAATACCGAGAAGAGATCATCAACCGACCGATCAAAACCAATCTCCCGCTTTTCTTGGGAGAGTTAGGTACTTGTCGCTTTGACTTTCTCTTGGATTACGGATCTTTCCGTGATATTCAACGTCACCGCAATGGCACTTGCCGAATCCCCCTCTTGACCACCAGACTGGGCTTTAATCAATGGTATCTAGATCAGTTGCCAATGGAATTACAACAAGAAGCCCTGGAATTAATTGTGAACCAAAAAGAATTGATTGATCAGTTGGAGACAACAGAAGAACTCCGGCAATATTATGTTGCCTTAGGCTTCAATGCACAATGTCGTGTCAGCTATGGTTTGCCTGCCTCAATTTACGTAATTGAATTACGTTCCGGCAAGCTTGTCCACCCTACCTTGAGGAAGGTGGCCCATCTCATGCATACAGCCCTGAAAAGCGAGTTCCCTGACCTCACCCTTCATTCTGACCTTGATCCCAGTGATTGGGATGTCAGACGAGGCAGTCAGGATATTGTTGCCAGGCAGTAATTGAATTACACGGATCGCTCTTTGAAAAATCGGGAAGGTTTCTTTCCGATTTTTTCTTTGACAGGCTCAATGACACTGTACTATAATGAAATGGTAGTAATTACAAAGTAAGCATAATCAGAAGTATATAAAAACAAGGGATAAAACAAAATAGCTAATAATATGAGTGAAAAAATAATCCTAGGAATTGTCGGCAAAATCTCTTCCGGCAAGGGTACGGTAGCGGAATACTTGCAGAACAAATATAATGCTCGTGTTTTCGGGTTTTCCACACCGATTCGGGATACTCTGAATCGTCTCTACATTCCAATCACCCGGGATAATATGCAAAAAATGTCCACAATTTTGAGAGAGGCTTTTAACCAGGATCTTTTTAGTCGGGTCATTATGGAAGATGTGCAACGAGATTCTGGTAAATTAATCGCGATTGAAGGGGTGCGACGAATGACTGACTTGGAACATTTGAAATCTCTACCAAATTTCAAATTGATCAGGATTGTCGCTGATGAAAAAAATCGTTACGAACGATTGATCAAACGCAGTCAAAATCTTGATGATCAAAATAAAACCTTTGAAGAATTTTTAGAGCAAGAAAAAGCTGAGTCAGAACTATCCATTCCTCCCGTAATGGAATTGGCAGAATTGGAATTGGACAATAACGGCACGATTGAAGATCTGCATCAACAAATCGACAAGGTTATTCATCTAAAACTACGTCTATGGGAAGGCAGGGAAAATTCATAATCATTGACGGCACAGACGGTTCGGGCAAGGCAACGCAAGCTAATCTTTTGGTTGAGCGTCTTGAAAAAAACCATTATCCGACCTTCAAGATGGAGTTTCCGCAATATGGGCAAAAATCAGCCGGATTGATTGAAGAATATCTGCGCGCCGGCAAATATGGCTCAGCCGAATCAGTCGGACCATACCGGGCTTCAATCTTCTATGCTTGCGACCGCTACGATGCCAGTTTCAAAATCAGACAAGCTCTAGCAGAGAATAGAATCGTTATTTCCGACCGCTATGTCACTGCCAATATGGCTCATCAAGGAGGAAAAATCAGCGATCCACAAGAACGCAAAAAGTTTTTCATCTGGCTGGAAGAGTTGGAATATGGAATTTTTGAAATCCCCCGTCCTGATTTGAACATCATTCTCCATGTTGATACGGAAATCTCCAGAAACCTGATTGATCACCGCGTTCATGACAGTGGTGCAAAAAGAGACTTGCACGAAGCTGATCTTGAACATCTCAAACACGCCGAGCAAGTCTACCTGGAATTGGCACAAATCATGCCCAGAACAGAATTGATTGAATGTGTTGAAAATAACCAGATCATGACCAGAGAAAGAATCAATGATATTCTCTGGCACACCATCATGAAGATTATTAATACTAATGAATAATTTAAAAATGGAAAATCAAGAATTAAAAACAATCCAGGTTGAAAAACTAACAGAAACCGCAAAACTACCCACCAGAGCCCATCCCAATGATGCCGGCCTTGATCTATATGCCGACGAAGAGAGATTACTGTTACCCGGAGAACACACCTATATCAAAACCGGCATCAAAATTGCTTTTCCAAAAGGATATACTATTCTCGTCTGGGACAAGGGTGGTTTGGCCACCAAGGGAATCCATACCATTGGAGGAGTCTTTGATACTGACTATCGTGGTGAATATTTAATCAATCTTGTAAACCTTAGCCAGACTGAACAAAAAATTGAACAGGGACAAAAAATCTGTCAGATCTTAGTGCAAAGAGTGGAACTGCCAGAAATTGAAGAAACAAAAATTGATGATCAAACTATTCGCGGAGAAGGAAGATTTGGTAGTACAGGATTATATTAATCTTTCAAACTAGAGATATAAAATCAAGGCTCATTCAAAAAGAATGAGCCCTGTTTGCAACAACGTTTTTCTAAACCAGTTTATTTAGTCGCAGAATCAATCGGTACGGACCAAAATCCTTCTTCCCGAAAATAACTGACAACTGCTGACGCAATAAAACCAGCGACAGTAAAGCCAACCAAGGAAAACGCTATCACCCAAGTAGTAAAACTTTCCATAGGACATCTCCTATTAATTAGTTTAGAAAACTACTATTCTTGAGCATAAGGAACTCCCTTACATTAAACCAATCATTGCCTTGACTGTCAACTTTGATTTTCTTTACTTTTCAGGTATAATTAAAGCAATGAATGAATAAACAGAAAATAAATCAAGAATAAAAAATCATGGAAAATAATGACAAGTATGATGTGATTATCGGTTTGGAAATCCACACTGAACTCAAAACAAAATCAAAAATGTTTTGCAGTTGTAATAATAATTCCGATCATGCCATTGCCAATACTCTCACCTGCCCAATCTGCTTAGCCCACCCAGGCACTCTGCCGGTTGTCAATCAACAAGCAATTAATTTTTGCTTGATGCTTGGCATTGCTCTACATTGCGAAATCAATCGCTTTTCCAAATTTGACCGCAAAAACTATTTCTACCCCGACCTACCAAAAGGATATCAAATTTCCCAATATGATCTGCCACTTTGTAAAAAGGGATATTTGGAAATCCACGGAGACAAGCTAGACATCACCCGCATTCACCTGGAAGAAGACACTGGCAAACTCACTCACCCGCAAGGTAGTAAAATTTCTTTGATTGACTACAATCGTGCTGGGACGCCTTTAATTGAGATGGTGACTGAACCGGTCATCAAATCAGGTAAACAGGCTCGTCAATTCTGTCAGACTTTTCAACAACTGCTTCGCTACCTCAATATCTCCAATGCTGATATGGAAAAAGGAGAAATGCGCTGTGAAGCCAATGTCAGTCTGCAAGAAAAAGGAAAATGGAATTACAATCAAGTGATTGAACCAATCGGCGATTACAAATTAAACGCCAAAGTTGAAGTTAAAAACATCAACTCCTTCCGTTCACTTGAAAAAGCGATTAATTTTGAAATTGAACGCCAAACCGCTCTACTCGAAAAAAAAGAAGCAATCAAGCCGGAAACCAGAGGTTGGGACGACAAGATGAATGAAACTAAGTCTCAACGCATCAAAGAAACTTCGGCTGATTACCGTTATTTCCCTGAGCCAGATATACCACCATTAGAAATCAGTGAAAAACTGCTTGAAAAAACCAAGAAAGAATTGCCGGAATTACCAGAAGAAAAAATTGATCGCTTCAGGCATGAGTATGATTTGTCGCAAGCTGATGCCGAAACCCTGACATCGTCTATTAATCTGGCTCATTACAGTGAGAAAGTTATCTCTGAATTACGCGCCTGGATTGAAGCCAACAACGATGAATGGGAACGTCAAAAAAGTAGACTTTCCAAATTAACTGCCAACTGGATTTCAACCGAATTGTTAAAACATTTGAAGATTAATAATCACAAGATCAAAGACATCAAGATTACAGCAGAAAATTTTGCAGAATTAATTACGCTGATCCATGAAGGGAAAATCAATTCTTCAGCCGGACAAATCATTTTCAATCAAATGTACCAAGTCGGCGGAGATCCTTCCCAAATCATGGAAAAGATGAATTTGCAACAGCTGGACAATAGCCAGGAACTGAAAAAAGCCATTGCGATCATTGTCCAGGAATATCCGGAGCAAGCCAAAGAATACAAACAAGGAAAAACAAACTTGATTAAATTCTTCATTGGCCAAGCCATGGCACAGACCAAGGGCAAGGCTAATCCCAAAATCCTAAAAGAAATAATTGAAGAAGAGTTGGCAAAATAGTCAAATCCTACAGAATATATTATAATATAGGAAAGATTAAAAAAATAAAAATAAATAACTATGAAAATAGCATTCTTTGATATTCAACCCTGCGAGCAGGAATTGATTTGCCAAAAATTCAAAAAAAATCAAGTTCTCTATTCAACTCAATCAATTAACAAAGTCTCGCTGAAACAATTCTCTGAAGTTGAGGTACTTTCTGTTTTTGTCTATTCCAAACTTGATGCCAAGATTATTGCACAATTTCCAAATCTGAAATTAATTGCCACCCGTTCCACTGGTTTTGATCATATTGACTTGAATTATTGTAAAAAACATCAAATCACAGTTTGCAATGTCCCCTCATATGGAGAAAACACTGTAGCCGAACATGCCTTTACTTTAATTTCTGCTATTTCAAGGAGATTACAAGCAACGATTCTCAGGGCCAACAAAAAAAACTATACTCTAGATGGATTACGTGGATTTGATTTACATGGCAAAACCATTGGAGTGATTGGAGCCGGACGGATCGGCAAGAATGTCATTAAAATCGCCAAAGGATTTGGCATGGAAATTCTAGCCTATGATATTGACAAGGATACTTTACTAGCAGAGGTCTTGGATTTCAAATATACCACTTTAGGTAATCTGATTAAACAATCTGATATTATCACTCTCCATGCTCCATATAATGAAAAAACTCACCATTTGATTAATAGTAAGAACATCAAGAAGATGAAGAAGGGTGTGGTATTAATCAACACTGCCCGTGGTGGATTGATTGATACTAATGCTCTGCTCTGGGCATTAGACAAAGGAATTATTTCCGCTGCCGGCCTAGATGTCTTGGAAGAAGAAAATCTCATTCTCAACAGCAAACTGACAACTGAGGAAAAGAAAAATCCAATGCTGGCAAAAAACAGAAAACTCTTGACCAATCCGAACGTTTTGTTTACTCCGCACAACGCTTTCAATACCGAGGAAGCAATTGACAGAATCACCGGCACCACGATTGAGAATATTATCAATTTTTACAAAAATGATCCGGAAAATGTTGTCAAAGTAAAGCAATATAAAATAATATAAAAAATAATCAAATAATATGAAAGCCAGCTCAAACCACAAAGGATTTACAATGATTGAAATCATGGTAATGATTACGATTGTTGCTGTTTTAGCAACAATCATTGGTATTAGTTTGGGCGCGGCCAGATTAAGGACCAGGGACACCAAGAGAATCTCTCAATCTCAAGAAGTAGCACAAGCCCTGGAGGATTATTATTTTGATGAGCATTCATATCCGGCAGCCATCACTGCCGGCAATCCCCTGATTGGCCCAACCAGTGGCAAGACATATCTTGCCAGCATTCCATCCAATCCTTCTCCGCGAAATGATGGCGATTGTCCTGATCAAGATTATAGCTATGATGCCGAGTCTGACGGTTCAACATATTTTTTCTCATTCTGTCTCGGGCATGATGTTAATGATTTTTCCGCAGGCACCAATAATGCCACTCCTTTTGGTTTCAAAGGAGGATCAATCGCGATTGCCTGTGTGCCTAGTTGCGGAGATTGCGGTGATGATGGTTGTGGTGGTAGTTGCGGGAGTTGCGGAGGACAATCACCAACTGAAATTTGTAGCAGTGGGTCATGTATTACTGATACACAAACTGTTTTAATGTTACATATGAATGGCACTGATAATGCCCAGGTATTTACTGACAGCTCATCAGGAGTTAAAAACGTAACACCAGCGGGAAACGCAAAAACAGAAAATACTCAAACGAAATTTGGTGTTACAAGTGGCTATTTTGACGGGTCAGGAGATTATCTGACGCTACCCTATTCCACAGACATAGATATAGTAAATGAAATATTCACAATCGATGGATGGATATACAACACAGCCGCATCAAATACAGCGGGAAGAAGAATGCTCTCTACTGGTGGTGGTGGGGTAGCGTGGAACGCAACGAATGGTATTCATATATTATTACAAATAGGCAGCAACAATTCCTCATTCCAATTTCAGTATTGGAATGGGACAACAGTTGAAGCTTTGTCAATGTCAATCGGAGCAACAGAAAATGAATGGCATCATTTTTCAGCGAGTTATGACGGAACGGAAATGTATGTTTCGTTTGATGGGGTTATTAGTTCCGCTACTCGAACAATGGCTAGACCATCCACAAATCCCACTTTAGCAGTAGCAACCATACCCGGCGAAAATGGGAATTCAACGTATAACTGGACTGGCTATATCGATGAACTTCGCATCTCAAAAGGAATAGCCCGTTGGACAGAAAACTTTACTCCACCGACTGCTGAATATTAAAATCCAGAGTATTAAAATATAACAGCACAAACATTGGTTCTATTTTATATCAATGAGCCGTCGCGGGGAGTCGGACCCCGGACCTCTGCTTTACGAAAGCATTGCTCTACCAGCTGAGCTACGACGGCAATATTATTTTCTACCCAAGAAGTCGCGCAATAATTGCGTGGCTTCTTTTTTTACATCAACATTCTTCAACCAATTAATATTTATCCCCTGTTTTTCCCAACGTCTAAACCAAGAGATTTGACGTTTGGCAAATTGACCAATGGCAAGATTTAATTGCTCTCTCATTTCATCATATTCCAACTCTCCTTGCAAATATTTGGCAAGGTAACGATATTCAAGACCAAAACTATCCAAACGTTGCCAATCCAATCCTTGCTCATGTAATTTTTTCACCTCTTTCACCATTCCTTGATCCAAGCCAAGTAATAGTTTTTGCTTGATTCTTACTCTTAATTCTTCTATCGGCCATGACAAACCGATAATTAACGGGTCGTATAATTGTTCACCTTTATTTCCTATATTTTCCATTCCATTTTTTATCTCTTTGTCATTATTATTTTTATAATACAACACTTCAAAATATCTAATCAATCTACGCTTGTTGTTTCTTTCGCTTTCATTCAGATTTGAGAAAAAATCTTGATCAAGTTTCGCTATCTCCTTTAACAACCAGGACACGTCTTTTGTTTCCAATTTTTCTCTTAACTTTTTGTCCGGCTCAATACTGTTTAATTGATAGTTATCAACCACTGCCTGCAGATACAAACCACTCCCACCGCAAAGAATCGGGAGTTTTTTTCTGGAGATGATATCATCAATCGCTTCAAATGCCATTTTCTGATATTGAGCCAAATCAAAGCTTGCTTGTGGATCAGCGACATCAATCAAGTGATATGGAATTGACCTGCCATTTGTCTGATATTCATTCAAATCCTTGCTGGTGCCAATATCCATGCCACGATAGACCTGGCGGGCATCAGCGCTCACAATTTCGCCATTAAAGGCCATAGCCAACTGCACGGCCAAACCAGTCTTTCCGGACGCTGTTGGCCCCAAGATAACCACAATCTTTGCTTTTGCTTTGTTTCCTATATTTTCTTTTGTCATATCTTGACAGATTATATATTATGTGATAGAAATATTAATTACAACGTTCTTTCCATTTTGAAATAAATCTATTGTACCATATATTAATATTGAGGAGTTTTCATGTATAATTTATCAAATTTTGAGAAAACCGCTGCAACTACAATAACTTTGCCAGACAATATAAACAATGAGCACCTGTCTGTTGGGAAATTAATTGAAATTATCAACAAAGTTTGGCCAGACACAGGGTTTGAATATGTTGAAGTTTCCAACACTGAATCAATTGGTATCAGTATTAAAAAAACTGATGATTCTCTGGATTATTTAGAGCCAAACAACCCGGTCATTAATTGCGGATATAAAGTCTTGAGATGGCTAAATACTAACGGCAGACTTTCCTTGGCGACAATGCAAGCCGTTGCAACCAAGGAATTTCCAGAAACACCCTTAGCTGATATCGCTATCTATGATTGCTTACCAGGCATTGCAATCGCAGCACCATACTCTCAAGTCAGTTCGGACTTGGACAAAGATTTTTAATCAACAGACAGCATATCATCCCAATATGCTGTCTCTTTTTTATTTTTACAGACCTTACTTCTACAACCCTTCCTTTTGCAACTCCTCCAGGAGTTGTTTTTGTTTACGGTTCAAACTATCCGGAATAGTAATAATCACTTGAACCAAATGATCACCTCGTCCTCTACCTTGTAATTCGGGCACACCCTTGTCGCGCAACAAGAAAACCTTGCCAGATTGCGTTCCAGCTGGAATTTTCAAGCTCACTGAGCCATGAACAGTTTCCACATCCTTCTTGGTGCCCAAACTTGCTTCGGAAATTGAAATTTTCAACTCTGAAAAAATATTATATCCTTCTCGTTTGAATTTCTTGCTTGACGCCACTTTGATTCGCAAATACAGATCTCCATTTTGTCCACCCTTTTGACCAGCTTCTCCTTGTCCTGACAAACGTAAATTTTCACCATGATCAATGCCGGCCGGAATATTGACGTTTAATTTCACATCATCGCGAACCACGCCTCCGCCACGACAGGTTGTGCAGTACTTACTGATTGTCTGACCTTCTCCATGACAATTTTCACAAGGAGATTGCATTTGGATATTTCCAAGAATTGTTCGCTTCACTTTACTCACCCGGCCGGAACCATTACAAGTAGTACAGGTTTCAATCTTGGCTGAGGGATCAGCTCCGGAACCATGACAAGCAGTACATTGCACATACTTTGTAATGTTTAATTCTTTTTCCGTGCCAAAAATCGCTTCTTCAAAACTCAAGGTCACAATCATCTCCAAATCATTTCCCCGGACAGTTTTTTCTTTTCCATTTCGTCCTCCACCAAAACCAAAAATATCACCAAAGCCACCAAACATTTCTCCCAGGTCGTCCATGTTGATGTTGAAACCTTGGGAAAATCCACCAAATCCTTGGCCAAAACCTTGTCCACCGGCACCATTAAAACCATTCTGGCTAAAAGTTGAACCAAATTGGTCATATTGACGGCGCTTTTCCTCATTGCCCAAAATTTGATAGGCCTCATTCATTTCTTTGAATTTGGCCTCATCTCCAGTAGATTTGTCCGGATGATATTTATGAGCAGCCTTCCGAAAAGCAACCTTAATTTCTTCTGGAGTGGCCGTTTTGCTCACACCCAGAATATTGTAATAGTCTTTTCCCATGGCTATGCTTTAAATCCAATTTCTTTTTCATCAATATTTTTAGCTTCGGCAATTTGGCCAAAACTGTCTTCATATCGCTTGAGGTTCTCATTCATCGCCATGATGATCCGCTTAAAGTGACCAGGAGTGGTAATTAATTTACCGACAACGCGACCAGAAGGAGGCATCACATTGGCAAACATAATCTGGAACTCTTCCCGATTATGACTGATATTGGCAAAGTTGGTATACTCTGCTCCCGCAATATTATCCGCAATTTTAATTTCTTGCGGATTTTTGTTTTCTTCCATATGGATATGATTAGTAAATAATATTGATTATCGTAATTAAGTAATAAATTAGATGATTGGATTATTCAATCTTAAATCAACTAAAATTAACTACTTCTTTTCCTCAAACTCACCTTCAATCGGCTCATCTTTAGTCTTGTTTTCAGAAGTTTCTCCGGCGTTTGCCTGTCCAGTATTTTCTTGTCCGGTCGCATCAGGAGTTGGTTGAGCTTGTTGAGCTTGTTGTTGATACATGGCCTGACCGACTTTTTGCGCAATCTGGTTGACTTCTTCAAGTTTGGTCTTGATTTGATCATATTGATCACTATCCTTCATTGTCTTCAATTCTCCCAACTTGGTTTCCAATTCTTTCTTGTCAGCCTCTGCCATTTTGTCGCCTGATTCTTGCAAAAGTTTTTCCAACTGGAAGATCACGCCTTCAACTTGATTCTTGAGCTCAATATTTTCTTTCTTTTTCTTGTCTTCATCAGCATGTAATTCCGCCTCCTTTTTCATTTTCTCAATCTCTTCTTTGCTTAATCCGGAAGAAGCGGTAATGGTAATTCGTTGTTCTTTCCCGGTCGCTTTGTCAGCAGCCTTCACATTCAAAATCCCGTTGGCATCAATGTCAAAACTCACTTCCACTTGTGGCACGCCACGGGGAGCTGGAGGAATGCCATCTAAAATGAAACGACCAAGACTCTTGTTGTCTGCCGCCATTGGGCGTTCACCCTGGACAATATTGATTTCCACTGAAGTCTGATTCTCAGCTGCGGTGGAAAAAATCTGCGACTTAGATGTTGGGATTGTAGTATTCTTTTCAATCAAAGGAGTGGCCACACCACCCAGAGTCTCAATTCCTAAAGTTAAAGGAGTAATATCCAACAACAACACGTCTTTCACATCTCCTTGCAAAACACCGGCCTGCACTGCGGCGCCCAAAGCCACGACTTCGTCCGGATTGACAGTCAGGTTGGGCTCTTTGGCAAAGAATTCTTTGACTCTCTTCTGCACTAAGGGCATGCGAGTCATACCGCCCACCAAGAGCACTTCTTGAATATCACCAATCTTCATGCCGGCATCATCTAAAGCACGCTGACAAGGAGCAATGGTTTTTTCAACCAAATCACTAACCAATTCTTCCAGCTTTGCTCTGGTAATTTTCATCACCAAATGTTTTGGTCCATTGGCGTCAGTGGTAATGAAGGGCTGATTGATTTCTGATTCAGCAGTGGTGGAAAGCTCAATCTTGGCTTTTTCCGCCGCTTCCTTGATCCGTTGTAAGGCTAAAGTGTCTTTGGACAAATCAATTCCTTGGTCTTTCTTGAATTCAGTGATAATATAGTTGATTAATCTCTGATCAAAATCTTCTCCACCCAAATGAGTATCGCCGGTTGTTGATTTCACTTCAACCGTATCTTCTGACACTTCCAAGATTGAAACGTCAAAAGTTCCACCACCCAAGTCATAGACAGCGATTTTTTGTCCTTTCTTCTTGTCAAAACCATATGCCAAGGCAGCAGCAGTCGGCTCATTGATAATCCGCTTTACTTCCAAACCGGCAATCTTTCCGGCATCTTTGGTTGCCTGACGTTGTGCATCATTGAAATATGCCGGGACAGTGATAATCGCTTCAGTGATTTTTTCGCCCAACTTTGCTTCAGCATCAGCTTTCAACTTAGACAAAATCATTGCGGAAATTTCCTGTGGAGTATATTCCTTGTCTTGCATTTTTACTTTGACACCCTGTCCTCCGGAAATAATCTTGTATGGTGCGGTTTTGAGATCCTCCTGGACTTCGGCATCATTAAAATTACGACCAATCAAACGCTTGGCCGCAAAAACAGTGTTTTCCGGATTAGTGACAGCCTGTCGCTTGGCAGATTGTCCCACTAATCTTTCATTATTCTTGGAGATTGCCACAATTGACGGTGTGGTGCGATTACCTTCCGCATTTTCCAAAATCTTTGGTTGTCCTCCCTCCATGATCGCCATGGCACAATTAGTCGTGCCCAAATCAATTCCTAAAATTTTTCCCATATATTTTTCATTTAACTGTCTTGTCTGACAAATTTACTTATTAACTTTGTTTATTACAATTTATTTTTAAATTAATTTTCCACTTGATCAATTTCTTGATTGGTTTTTTCAGTTTGCGCATTCATTTCCACTTGCCAATCCTGTGTTCTCTTAATGATTCCTTGCTGTTCCTGCTGGTCATTTGTTTTGCCAGCATAGTAGCTGGAGACAAACAAAATTGCGACAATTGCCAAACTGACCAAGACAATGATCAACGCAAAGCCCTGTTGTTTTTTAGGCATATGCTTGTTTTAAATTAATTAAACTAATGATTAATTAAACATACTTACTTTTTCTTGGTCTGAATCTTGATACTCTTCGGCTTTTCCGCTTCTGCTTTTGGAATCATGATCTTCAAAACTCCATCTTCAGCCAAGGCCTCTGCTTTTTCTCCTTGCACGTGAGCTGGCAGTTGAATGCTTCGGTAGAAACTGCCTCGGTGAATTTCTTTGCGGTAATAATTCTTTTCATCAATTTCACTCTGCTTTTCACTCTCTCCCTTGATACAGAGAATATCGTTTTCAATTGAGATATCCACTTTTTCCGGATCAATTCCGGCCAATTGTGTTTCCACAATCACATTATGCTCATCTTCATACATATCAATCGCTGGAGCGAAAACGCGACTCTGTCGAAGTGTTGGCATTAAAGACATTTCATTCATGTCTTCAAAATCATTGAATAATGGTGACCATTTGATTAGACTCATATGTTTGACTTTAATTTTTATTATATCTATACACAGCTACTTGAGCTGGGATAATTACTTTGTCATGTAAGAGATAGCCGGATCTGATTTCTCGCACAATCTGATCATCTAATTCTTTTTGATCCGTTATTTCCTGTTGAATTGCGTCCATTTGGAAGGGATCAAAACTTTTTCCAATCGTTTCCACCTCTTTTACGCCCACGCTCGCCAAAACTTCCCGAAACTGCTTGACCACATGACGAACGCCTTCCATCCAACTGTTTTCTTCCTGACCGACATAGCCAAGCGACATTTTGAGGTGATCATAGACTGGAATGATTTCGCGCAATAGGCCTTCATTGGCATATTTGGCAAATTCCATTTTTTCCTTGGCTGATTGTCTGACTAAGTTTTGATAGTCGGCCAAAGCGCGCAGATATTTAGACTCTGCTTCTTGCACCAAATCCGCTTCTGTTGCTTTTTTATTTTTCTTTTCTGGTTTTACCATATTTTTATCACTCAATTATTTTTATTTACTATCACTTGTATATTAATTACTATTTTTCAAAAGCTCTTTCAAATAATCAACCAAGGCAAAGTTTTTTGCATAATCCATCCGTAAAGGTCCGATAATTCCAAAGATGCCTGTTTCTTCAGTCTTGTATTTGCAAATCACTGTACCGGAAAAACTGCCAAAAGGACTGTCTTCGCCAATCATGATCTGTGGTTCTTCCGTTACCTTGTCAAAAATTTCATTCACAATTTCGTCAACCCGATCAATGATCGCCGACAAATCGTAAATCACGCCCCGATTTGCAAATTCTGGTTGCTGTAAAAGATTACAAACTCCGGTATAGTAAACATTGTGACGATGAAAAGCCCAGAACACTGCCAGGCCGGATAATTCTGCCAAAGTCTTGGCAGCGGGTTTCAAACCTTGTTTCAAACTTTGCTCCAAAGCTTCTTTGACCTGTTTTTCTATCTGGTCAACCTTACCAACCTCCAGATTATTTACCAACCAAAGAAAAGCCGCCTCTGTCGGTACGCGTCCGGCTGAAGTGTGGGGCTGGGCAATATATCCCTGAGACTCCAACTCCGCCATTTCATTGCGGACTGTTGCCGGAGAAATATCTAAACCGTATTTGTCCACCAAGACACCTGATCCGACCGGCAAACCGGTCTCAAGATGTTCCTTGACAATGATTGATAAAAGATGTTCTTGTCTGTTGTTCATAGTAGAAATTAAAATCTACATCCATTTTATCACTCTTAGCACTCCCGTGTCAAGAGTGCTAAATATATTTTAAATCTCTTTAAAATAAAAGAAAAATAAAAATTCTAACGTTGCAACACGCTAGAATCTCATTGTTTTGTAATTAAGAAATCCAACCCTACTCTTGTTTATCAACAGTTAAATATTCTCACATCTTAATTTAGGTGATAACGTCCTCTAGAAATAAAGTCTAAATAGTTCCGGTCTCTTAAAATTTGCAATTGCTGACGAATTTTATCCTTAATATGTCTATTTTCCGGATGCAATTTAGAAAGCTCGGGCTCAAACGCATATATCTCCTCAAGCAAAAAATCAGCACGCTCGATTCTTTCTAAACATCGCATCACATCAAGCAACCAACCTTTAGCTAACAGATCCTTTTCCTCTTTTAAAAATAAAGTTTTTTTCCATTCAACCAACACCTTTTCCTTTGGTTCAATCAAGCCATTTTTAACATAAAAGATCTTTCCAGTACTAGGGATGCTTTTAAATAAAATATTACATCCAACCCATCCCGCACGACGAGCTGTCTGCACAAGAGGTTTCCTTTTTTCAATTATTTCAGGGACAAAGAAATGCTTTGGGATCACACAAAAATCATTGATTGAAAAATTACTTGGATCATAATTCAGTAAAAAGAAATTCGGATTATTACTGGACTTCAATCTTTCAATCATAGTACTATAAGCACCATCTAAAATCTTGGAGCCGATTGAATCTTTCTTGCTTTTCAACTCATACTCTTCATTACACTGAGAACAATGAAAATCTGCGACGGGTCGATTATTTGGATACTTATCAATTTTTGTACGCCCACAATTTGGACAATATACCGAATCATCAACCCATGATTCTGTTAAAACTCGGATTTTTTGAGATGCACTTTTATAATTGTCCGCTAATTTATTTTTCAATATTAAATTCATATATTGATGTATAAATATTTTTTAATTAAAAAACCAATCTTACTCCTGACCATCAACAGGAATATTTTCACTTTCAGAATCAATCTCAGATTCATCTTCAATGATATTATTGATATCAGCCTCAATTTTTTCTACTTTTCCATTTCTGGTAAAATACCATTGTAAAAACTCTCTGGCCACCGGTGTGGCAGCGGCACTTCCCTCAATTCCCTCATCGACCAAGACGGTGATCGTAATCTCTGGGTTTTCATATGGTGCCCAACCAGTAAACCAGGCATGGGGAGGCTTCTGAGACGACCACTGTGCCGTGCCGGTCTTGCCAGCGGCACTCACTGGCAAAGAGCTCAAACTACGTGCACTGCCATCGGTCACGGTCATGCGCATTCCTTCCCTGACTACATTGATATTTTTCGGATCAAACAAATTCTCTTTGACCGGATTAATATCTGTGGCGGAAAAAAGTTTGTCATCGGAGGTCAAAATTTCCTTAACCAAATGGGGCCGATATAGTTTGCCACCATTTGCAAAAAAAGCAGTGTAGTAAGCAACCTGTAATGGTGTCACTAGTAAATCTCCCTGGCCAATGGCAATATGGTAGGTGTCACCAATATACCAACGCTCTCCCTTTGCTTCTAATTTCCACTTCTTGCTTGGCAAAAAGCCGTCAGCTTCATTTGGTAAATCAATGCCGGTTTGTTTGCCCAAACCAAATTTTTCGTAGTATTCAATAATCCGATCAACACCCAAACCAACAAAATCGTTAAAGCCTCCGCCAATATAGTAAAAATAGGTATTCACTGATTCGGCAATCGCCTTTCTGGCATTAGTCACTCCATGTCCCCCGCCCTTCCAATCAGGAAAGAACCATTGACCGATCCGTAATCCTCCCAAAGACAAAAAGCTGGTATTTTCATCAACAACTTTTTCTTCCAAGGCTGCTGTCAAAATCAAGGGCTTAATGGTTGAGCCAGAAGGATATTCTCCGCTTACCGCGCTCATGAACATTGGATTGGCCGGATGATTGATTAAATTACTGTATTCATCTTGAGTAATTCCTCTAGCAAAGACATTATTGTCATAGCCAGGCAAACTCACCATCGCAATAATCTCGCCATTATTCGGATCAAGCACAATCGCCACACCTTTTTCCAAATTCATTTTCTTCAACTGCTTGGACAGAATTTCATCTAGTTTCGCTTGAGCAACCGCGTCAATCGACAATTTCAGATTATATCCATTCACAACCGGATTCTCGCTAATCACTCGCTTTTCTTGCCCCAACACATCGACTTCAACCTGTTTTTTTCCATTAACTCCGCGTAATTCACTTTCCCAAAAAGACTCCAAGCCGGTCTTACCAAGATAGTCAATCAGCGTATAGTCCTTACCAGCCTCCTTTAATTCTTGCGGACTGATTTTGCCAGTATAGCCAATCAAATGCGACAAAGAAAGAGCTGGCAATTGATATTGTCGACGGGTTTGGTTTGACAAACGCACACCCGGCATTTTTCCAGCATCAAGATAGATTTGCATGGCCTGTTCATATGGAAGGTTGTCTATTATAAACAAGGGCTGGTAGGATTCAAGTGAACGGGGCTTGATTGTAGATAATTTTTCATTAATCTCTTCAACTTGAATATTGAGAGTTTTTGCCAGATGATTGATAATCTCCTCTTTTTCCTTTTCACTTGTTGGCAAATCAGCCGGAATGAAATACAAAAGGAAGTTAGCGATATTGTAAACCATCGGGATCATATTGCGGTCATAGATCACGCCCCGCCTTGCTTCAATCCGTTGAATTCTAATTCTATTTCCATCTGCTAGATCCTGATAATATGCACCCTTGGCAATCTGTAACCAAAACAAACGTCCAGCCAAGGAAAGAAACAAAACTAACAAAATAATTTTTACTGCAAAAATTTTTCCAAAATTAAAATTATGCCCCAAACGCTCTCCGCCGGTCCGATCTTTGACAAACATATCGCCGTCACATTCCAAGCGATAGCGATGCTTTGGTTGCGCGTCATCAATCAATCCTTCTTGAATTGTAAAAGGATCATGTCTACTTCTTTGATATTTTTGTTTAAAAATCTTCATCAGTCCCAATTTATTTTTTAATTTATTTTTACTTAATTTATCTAAAAATCTTCTTCCGCAAGAAAACCGGCTGGAAACGTTTGGAAAACAAATTGAGAATGTAGAAAATAATGCCGGTGGCAATCAAATTTGCCAAGAGGCGCCACAATTCATCTAACCAAAAATCATTTGGCAAAACAAACAACGTTGAGGAAATATATAAATAATCAACAAATAATAAACTGGCATCATAAATAATTGTCGCAATTCCCACCAAGAACAAAAAAGAATACAAGGAACGATTGGTAAAGAAGTTGATTAACAAAACATAGGAAATGATCAAAACCAATCCAAGAGTCATTAAGTGAATACCAAAAGCATTGAAAGAAAAAACATCAAGGCAAAAGGCAATTAACAAAAACCAAACAATCGCCCAATCCAAGTCATTCATTACCAACACAAACAAAGAAATCACCAATAGCAAATTCAAATAACTGACGATCGGCAATAAATTTAAAAAACTGGATTGAAAGGCAATTAAAACCAGAACTAAAACCAAATTAATGATAATTCTAAAATACATATCTAAAAACTAAGATTATTCTGCGGGAGAATCACGGCAACCATCATTAAATCTTCCAAATTGATATAGGGTTCCACTACGGCTCGTTGCCAAATTTCATTATTTTCTTTTTCCGCCTGGCTGATTTTTCCAACCACCATGCCCCGAGGAATATTGTTTTCCAACCCGGAAGTCACAATCACATCACCTTCCCGAATCACCTCTGTTTGGGGAATAAAGTTAATCGCCACAGTCAAGCCGGTTTCTCCCTCAGTGATACCAATCGTCCGTGCCTGATCTTGTAAACTCACACCGAGATTGCAACGACGACTATTGATCAATGACACTTCCGCAATCCCTTTTTCAACCTGGGTCACTTTTCCAACCACCATTCCTGATTGGTCAACCGCCAACAGGCCAATAATAATACCGTCTTCTGATCCGCGGTTGATAATCACATTGCTGTTTTGCAAGTAATTACTGTCAATCGTATTACGGGAAATCACATCGGCAATCACTTGATGATATTTTGAACGTTCAAAAAATCCGGCATAGGCGCGTAAAACATTATTTTCTTCCTGCAAATAACGCAATTGAGCATTATCCGCCACTAGCTTATTATGCTCAGATTGCGTCTGCTTGAGCAAGGCAATTAATTCTGCTTCATTCAAATTTGCAAATTCATCGCCCTTGATTTCAGAGCTGACAGAATGCGCTGATTTCAACATCGGTTGCAGAACAGCAGAAATCCCCTGCTTCAACCAGCCCAACAATCCAATCCAATTAAAAAAAATAAGTAGCACAACCACTACTATTATCAATCCCAATCGATTCTTTTTTTTGTTCATGCCCATACTGATTTAAAACAGAACTTTAGACTATAATTCCTTGGTACTTGGTAAAACAACTTTGGCCAACAACTCCGGATCGGAGATTAAAATACCACAACCGCGCACGACGCAAGTGAGTGGATCATCAGCAACTCTAGCCGGGATTCTGGTCGCTTGTGATACTTCCTTGTCCAACCCGCGCAACAAAGCTCCACCTCCGGTCAAAATAATCCCATGTTCATAAATATCAGAAACCAATTCCGGTGGAGTTGTTTCCAAAACAATCTTGATATTATGAATAATCTGACCGATACTGCGACTCATTGCTTCTCTAATCTGGCTGTCATTCACTTCAATTTCTTTTGGCAATCCATTGATTAAATCCCGACCACGCACAATCATCTTCATGGTTTCTTTCAAGGGTGAAGCTGACCCAATCTTGATCTTCACCTTTTCCGCAACTTGTTCACCAATTGAAACGTTAAATTCTTCACGAATATAGCGCATGATATCATAATTCAAAGTATTGCCGGCAATGCGCAAGTTTTTCCAATTTACA
>Ga0066639_10000034_pt1 | contig 92981 bp, 113 predicted proteins | sample CryGeyCG2114_010_2_FD_59504 | JGI IMG/M metagenome (GOLD analysis project Ga0066639, IMG submission 59504) | Groundwater microbial communities from aquifer - Crystal Geyser CG10_big_fil_rev_8/21/14_0.10 | ecosystem: Environmental > Aquatic > Deep subsurface > Groundwater | place: USA: Utah...
AGCTCAGCCTGGATAGAGCATTAGCCTTCTAAGCTAAGGGTCGCAGGTTCAAATCCTGTCCGGGGCGCTCTTATTTTAGTTCTATCTCGTCCAAATCCTTAACCAAATTAGAATTCTTGAAAATCTTTTTTGCAGAATCCAAAATCTTTTTGGGATTTTTGCTGTATCTTTGGCTTATGTGAGTAAGAATAAGTTTTTTGGAGTTTGATTTTTTTGCGATCTCAGCAGTTTGTTTTGAAGTAAGATGATTATACTCTTCTGCTCTGTCTTCCAAGTCAGTTCCAAAAGTTGATTCACAAATTAACAAATCAGAATTCTTTACAAAAGGAACGATTCTTTCATTAAATGAAGTATCAAAAACAAAAGAAACTTTCTTGCCGTATTCTGCGTATGTCAAATTTTTAGCAAGATATTTTTTTCCCTGATAAACAATATCTTTTCCCTCTTTCAGTTTTTTCAAAATCGGCCCCTGAATTTTTGTTTTTGAAAGTTTCTTTTTGTCAATTCTTAGGTTCCCTTTTTTCACAAAATTATAAGCATTGCACGGAATTCCATGTCTCATTTTTTCTGCTTCGATATAGAAATCATCTGTTTCAAAAAATTTCCCACTGACTTCCTCAACTTCAATTTTGAAATTTTTATGAAAAACAAAAGTCTTGAGAAGATTCCTCATAAATTCTTTTGTTCCAATTGGTCCGTAAATATAAAGAGTGTTCTTGTATTCACTGAAACTCAATGTCTGGAGCATTCCTGGAATTCCTAACACATGATCTCCGTGCCAATGAGTAATTAAAATTCTGGTTACTTTATTCGGATTTAATTTTGCTTTCCTGAATTGCCTTTGAGTTCCTTCTCCGCAATCAACAAGTATGTTTTCCTTTTTGTAATTTAGAAGGATAGAAGTATGATTTCTTTCTGCAGTCGGAATTGCATCTGAAGTTCCTAAAAAAGTTAGCTTAATCATAATTTAAATTAAGCAAAAAACGTTTATATAAGTTTTCAAAATATATTTTAGAATGCTTATTTTTTAGACACACTTGATGCTGGAGAAATGCAGATTATTGTATCTCCTCTTAAAAATGTAAGTCCGAGATTTCTTTTTACTTCTCCATTTTGCATTTCCTTTATGTTGTCTAAAACTAAGTTTATGTGAATATCAAAAGCTAAAAGAGTTCCTGCAAATTGTTTATCTCCTTTCAGGTAAACTAAAACTTCTTTTCCTTTTGCGTTATTCAGCAAATCCAAAGGTCTTTCAATTCCGCCAACCATAAAATAATTCATTGAAGTTCATTTATAAAAGTTTCGTCAATTTAGTATATAGATAAGTTGCAGTATCAGCCGTGAGCAGTATTATAAAGGGAAGTTGATTGTCAAGAAACCGATAAGGTGCCTTACATAAAGGAAAAGTATTTAAACAAAAAATCAAAAACTTTTATATGAAACTCGGAAGAAAAATATCTGGCGGAAAATACATACGCCCAAGAAAGAAAAAGGCAAGAGAAATAGCAGGGCAAAGAAGAACTGTTAAGCTTGGAGTTGAAAAAATAAAGATCAAAAGAGTAAGAGGCGGAAACGAGAAAATATTTTTGCTTGGAGCTAAATTTGTAAATATTTTTGACAAGGGAAAAAGCAAAAAATTAGAGATAAAAAATGTTACAGAAACACCTTCAAACAGATTCCTTGCAAGACAAAATATTATCACTAAAGGAACAATTGTCGAGACAGAATTCGGCAAAGTCAGAATCACAAACAGACCTTCTCAGGAAGGAGTAATGAATGGAACTCTTGTAAAATAAATTTTTATTAAAATTTTACCGCAAACTTTTACTATTTTTGAATAACTAACAAACGAGAAAGGTTTAAATAGAGAAAAGCTTTATAAATCTTACCCGTAAATCTGTTAAAATGAGTTTTATAAAAAAATGCCCGGAATGTGGAAGCATAAACCTTACTTATGATTCTCATCTTGGGGAAATAATATGCAATGATTGTGGACTTGTCGTCGAGGAAAAGATGGCAGACACAGGAATTGATTTGCAGGGAAAATTCGACAAGGATGAAAAGAAAGGGAGGGGTGGAGCTCCAATAAGTATGCAAAAATTCGACAAAGGTTTAACAACAAATGTCGGAGAAATTTCTGATATATACAAGCTTGAACCTGGACAAACAAGAAAATTCCTGAGACTAAAAAAATGGCAGGAAAGAGTTTCAACTTCTATTGAAAGAAATTTAAGACTTGCAATGGCAGAATTAAGAGTTATTGCATCTTATTTGAATCTTCCAAATGTCGTCAGAGATGAAGCGTCAAGAATTTACAATTATGTTTTGCAGAGAGGATTAGTAAGAGGAAGAAGCATGGAGTCAGTAATTGCTGCCTGCTTGTATGCTGCGTGCAGAAGTTATAATATTCCCAGAACTCTTGACGAAATGACAACTGCTTCTGATGTTGAAAGAAAAGAGATTGGAAGAACTTACAGATTCATTATAAGAAAATTAGGAATTAAAGTAAAGCAAAGTTCCCCAAAAGATTATATTTCAAGATTTTCATCAGTGTTAAAATTGTCTCCGAAAACTCAGAATGATGCACTTAGTGTTTTAAGAAATGCGGAAAAAGTTGAACTGACTTCAGGAAGAGGTCCTGCAGGAATTGCGGCAGCTGCACTTTACGTCGCTGCTTTGATGAATGATGAGAAAAAAACACAAAGAGAAGTTGCAGACATTGCAGGAATAACAGAGGTTACAATAAGAAATCGTTATAAAGAATTAATTGAAAAATTAAAACTTGAAGACAAGATAAAGGAAAAAGAACAAAGAAACTGAATGAACTCAATATTTAAAAAAAATTTCGAACAAGAAAAAAAAGAGCTTGATATCCCCAAAATATTTCTCTACGTTTTTGAAGGCATTGTCCTTATTATAGCATTATTCTATGTTTATGAATCATTGCAGGGAAATAAACAAACAGGAATATACAGCGAGCATGTTCAGAAAGATACAATAAGAGCATTGATGATTGGACTGGAACTGCAAAGTGTTCACGAAGTTCCTTTCTCAGATGTCACCCCAAAAATTCAATTGTATATCGCTGAAAATATATATTTTGTAAATTCTTACAATATAGAAATTGTTAAAGGAGACGTTATAATAAACGACGGAGAAACTGCAATAAAAGATATCATAATAAGAACTTCAAAAGAAGAAGTTATGAAAATGATTGAAGATAACAGTTATGCAAAAGAGTCTTATTTATCAGGAAGAACAGTTATAGAAAAGATAGCAGAAGATTTTGTATTATTCTCAAAAGGCTATCCTGATTTTGAAAAATGGACTGAGTAATAATTCTAATTTAGTTTCTTTCTAGAAAGCGCCTAGTGGCATGCGGAGTATAGGATTTGAACCTATGTAGGCACTAAGCCATCAGCTCCTAAGGCTGACCCATTTGACCGCTCTGGCAACTCCGCTTATAAGTTATTATTAAAAATAAGAATATAAAAATGTTTAGAGGAAGGCAACTTCTCTTAATGTGCTAAACCAGAAACGCCGGAAGTGCTTTGTTTTTCTAATAGCTTGGTTTTCAGCCAGTTCATGTCTTTTCCAAATCCCAAAATTCCTCCAGTCAAATCCTGACATTCTTGTTTTGTAAGAATTCCATCAAATGCAAGTTCATCAGAGAAAATCTTATTTTTGTCGTAATCTCTAGTTGGTGCTCCTGCAGAAATAAATCTTTCAAGGGCAGAAGAAAGTGTCCACCGTATTCTTGCTTTTACAACTGTTTTTTTCTCGGTGTCAGTTAAATCTCCGACATATCTGTAAGCTCTGTAAACATATTTGTAAATGAATAAATTGAAGTCGATTTTTGTGACAAAACTACTTTTAACTTCCTGAACTTTCCCATCAACACTTGTGTAATAAGTGATTTCTTTTTTATCAGAACGATATTCAGAGAAGATTCCTACAGAGTCCAAATCACATCCTTTTCCCAATAAAATTACATCTCCTTTCTGAAGATTATTAACATCAACTTCTACAAAATTTTTGTCAGCGCTTAAAGTTGAAGTCAAATCATTAATCGTTGGGAAAGACTTGATTACTGCTTTCGCATTAGACAATGATTGAGTCACAAATGCCAGAGGAGTTCCGGAAGTTCCTACAAATTTAATAGATTCTGAAAATATTTTGTAACTTATAGGATAAGTCGGATTAGTTATTTCTGAAATTTTAGATGCGTCTGCAGAGTCTGAATCAGTTGTGATAGCATCAATGCCTTTTTTATTTCCTGGAACTGACTGCCCTGCGACGTATGGAACTTGGAATAAATAGACAGGATGAGCATCATCATTCAAATCCACTTCGTAATATCTGTAAATTGCACAGAAAGGTGTCGGGTTTTTATCTCTATTGTAATATCTGTTTTCATCTGTGCAAAGCTTTCCATTTTTATCCTGTTCTCCCATTTTTATTCCCCAGCTATTTCCGGATGAGGCGCCATTCCAGTCAAATAATACTGCAATTCTGTTTTTTTCATCAGCCCATCGTATAAAAATTGCTGCGTGATCATAGTCATATGAAAGAGATTGATAATTATTGTAAGAAGGCCATGTCGCGCTCCATACATAAAGGATGAAATCTCCTGGCTGCAGAGAGTTCAATTTTTGTTCTTCAGTAACACCTTTGCATCTTTCATTCGTAATCCAGGTAGCATGAGTTTTGTCTGGTCTTCTGTCAGTATCGAGAATTATTGTTCTTGTTTCTGCTGATGATTTGGCAGCATTATAAGTTTGTAAATTTGTTATGTCATTTCTTATAAGAGTATTTTCCATAGCGGCACTTGTTTTAACTGCAAATTTGTCTGCATAAGGATTAGAATAAACACAAGAATAACTAACACCTGCAGCTTCGTAAACAGAATACGCGGCAGAAAGGCAGTTTTTGTTTATAGGAACTGTGCCTAAGCCCGTTGATGTTCTAAGGTTTCTTCCTGGAACAATTGTACCGTCTAAATCTGCAGCAGCGGCAAGAGCTCTGTCTCTTGCGTCAAGATTAAGATATTTCTCTTTTACTCCCTCAGTTTCTTTAACTCCCGTAATTGTTTGGTCTGGTTTAGGTTGTTCCTTTAAAACAACAGCCAATAATTCAGCATATGCATTTCCCCTTAAGAAAATCAACTGAACCTTTTCTGTGCTCCAGAATACATTTCCAAAAATATTACTGATTAGATTCAGTTTCTTCGAGTTATCTTTTTCTATTTCTATTTCCTGAATTGCAGAGGAGAAATCTTTTTCACTAAGGTAATTGCCCTCATTAAGCAATACTTCCATATAATTTTGTGTAACTTCATCCAATGCATCTCCTTCAATAGTTGTGCCTTTGATTACATCTTTGACGCTCTCAGTATCAAGCCAGCATTTTATTTTCTCATTATCACAGTATCCGACAGCAACCCATCTTGGCCCTTCAACTACTCCGGGATTTGATGTTAAATTTTCAATTATTTTTTTGTCTTCTTCAATAGTTGTTGTTGGAGTGTCTTCTTCTGTGGTGTCTGTTGTTGGAGGTATTTCTTCGTCGATAAATCCAACTTTTCCTGTTATTACCCCACCAGTTACAGGAGTTGCAGTATAAACATTAACGTCAGTTCCCAAGCCAGGATTTTCTGTTGCACATATTCTTGTTATTCCTCTGTCATAGATAGCAGGATTAATTGCTCCTTCAACTCCAGCCTGAGCATTTGGAGTAAGCAGATTGTAAATACTCGCACTTCCCGAGATACATTCAGATTCTGTTGTTATATCTGTTGTAGTAGCCTGTTCTGCCAAGTAATTATCCTTGACGTAGTTAATCGCAAAGTCAGTTGAAACTTCCTTGAATCCGCATACTTCCTGCCCGTTTACATTTATGCACATTTGATTATATCCAGAAACTGCAGTTAAGTCAGGAGTATCAGTTGCATAACCACCAACAGCGACGTATCCTGAGGCAATTATTAAGTTCTGCGATGCATCCTGGTAGTATGAAGTTTCAGGACTTCCTTTCAGATAAACTTGGTAATAAGCTCCAGAATCTTTTCCCGCAAATATGTGGTAAAATACTTTGTAATGTGAAGTAGGAGGCACAGTTGCAGTTGTTAATGGAATCTCATCAAATCTTCCTGTGAATTGCACTGGTGAAGCAGGCTGTGTTATTTTGTTGACAAAATCAGCGCCTGTTGGAACAACTGCAGAAACATATGACTTGCACACTTCACTCTGTATTGTTTCTGTTGTTCTTGTTAGGAATGCATTCTTTGCATTAACACCATAATAATTTATGAAATAACTTACTGATTGTTCAGCAAGGCTCCATGAACTTTCTACTCCTGCATATTCTCCTCCACCTCTTACATTTTGCCCAAGAAGAGCTTCAACAACTTTTGGAATTACTATGTCTGTAAATGGAAGTGCCTGTCTCCAGAAGAAATCACAAACATAAATGCTGTAAATCTCGTCGCAGATTCCTACAACTTTTCCTGTGTCCAAACTTTCCTGAAGACAATCTTTGTAAGAATTAAGAATTGATAAAAATCCGTCTAGTCCTGCTTTTACTCCTGTAAGACATACAGGGAAGATAATTCCCTCCTGCATATTAGGCAAACATAAAACAAGACTTCCTATTACTCCTGACTGCACAACATCCTTGACAGGATATGCTCCTCCTAAATCACATCTGCTCGACGGACAAATTACAGGGTCACATAAGTTGAATAATAAAAGACATTCTTTAGGAGACATAAAATCCTGGCATTGGAACTGAGGAATATCTGCCGCAGGACTCCCAACTTCAACAACTTCTCCAAGAATATTAACTTTCCCAGATAATCCTGCTCTGTATAATCTTGATGCCTGAGTAATTGCCTGAACACCTTTGTCTATCAAAGTTTTTGCTTCTCTCTCGTCAAGTCCTGGGAATTGGCTGTAGGGCATTCCTGTTCCGAGATTAATCATTTCGCAGGTGTCATCACCAATTGTCTGGAATTCTTCCAATCCATTTTCTCCGACATTGCACAAGTAAAAACTATTAGGACGTGCAGAAGCATCAAATGGCTGAATATTTCCGCCAGTAGGAAGAGTTTGTTTCGTCGCTGCATACCATCCGTTTTTCAAATCAAAAGGAACCATCGCAGGAAGTCCTTTATAAGGTTCAGTCTCGTAATATCTTAACTGTGCATTCTTATATTGATTCTGGTAACTGCTTGCATCATATCTCTGGAAATAAATTCTTGTGAATTCTGGAGGAGTATCTACAGGAGCGCCAGTAGAAGTGTAAACTTTCTTTATAGGAAGCTGTTGTGTTCCCACAGAATTGTCTAGTGCAACAATATATTGTTTTCCGTCAGAAGTTGAAACAACAGCAACAGGTGTATCGGAAGTAATTCCTTCTCCTGAAATTCTGTTTCCTGTATTTCCATTTGTCAATCCTTCATATCGGAATTTTCTGACATTCTCTCCTGTTTCAACAAAAGTTATGTCGTCGGAGGCAATTCCAAAAGTATTTGCTAAATTAGTAATTACAACTTTATTTCCTGCATTTTTTTTGACATCAAGCAAGTTAGAATAAATTCTTTGTCTTGCAATTTCTTTCAAATCATTGCTTGCCGTATTTGATTTTAAGATATCACAGTACAATTCAATATCTCTCAAATCTTCTTTGCTGAAATATTTATTGTCTTCCCAGTTGATGTAAGATATTGAATTCAAATCTGCAAAAGTTATTTCAGTGCCTTTTTCGCTCGGGTCTGCATAACCTTGATTTCCAAGACATTCGCTAACTTCAGGGATATATCTCTGCATGAATGCGCTTGTATTTACAATGCTGTCAGTTAAAAATTCTGTTTTGGTAATTCCAGATTCCAATTGCTTAATTCTTGCATTTTGCTGTTCAATTATTTTTGAAACTTCTTCAACATCTTTGTCAATTTTATCGGAATTTTCAAGATAGCATTTGTCTAATGATTCGTAAGTTTTTTGAGCAACAAGATCAGTGCATTTTTCTGTCCATCCGTCGCTACCTCTCATTACAGTTTGTCTTGCAATTCCTGCTCCACCAGTTCCTGTAAGGAAATTCTTTGCAACTAATGCAGTTCCTGCAGCAAGACATCCTGCCTGAAGTCCCTGAACTGTTGTTCCGAGAGTATTTGAAATCCCGCTCCACTGAGTTATTGTCTTGTTAAGATTTGTAATTATCTCTCTAGTTTTTTCAGGAGGAAGGCTTATTGCTCTTTTTTCAATTCCTATTTTGAAGCTAAAATTTGCTTCTGTTCCTGCATTATTAATGTTGGGAATTACAGAAACTCTCGCAGTTTTTTTAAGATTAATTCTTGTTAATGTAAAAGAATACCCTCCTGTAAAAGATTTTGGAGTATCTTTCTGCAATTTAATTATTCCTGTGTTAAACTCTTTTGCTATGCTTGCAGTCAGTCCTTCAACGCTAAAACTTGTTCTTATCTCGGCAGAATCATCGTCGGCAGAAACAAGCTGAAGATAATCTGCATTGTTTTCATTTGTATAAACAATTTTTCCTTTTGTTAAATCAAAGTAATTTATTCCGTCAGGTGTGCTCATCACAATTCTAACTCCATAATCATCAAAAGTGGGTTCAACAATTCCGTCAAAAGAAATTGTCTTCACTTCTCCGTTGACTGTTACATAAACTTCCTGTATTTCCTCATTTGCATTTTTTATAGCGTCGGTGCAGTAACTTAAATCCTTGTTGGAGTTAGGATATGCTTGCATGAACTCCTGACACAAGTCATAAGAAGTTTTTCTTTGATTTGATCTCCATGCGAGTAATATTTCATTGTAGAAAGCTTCTTCACCAAAAGTTGAACTTGAATCTTGCTTGTAAGGTTCTGAAGTATAGCTGTTTCTTATTGTTTCATAAGCTTCTTTTGCATTTTCATAATATTCTTTTGCAGTTCCTGTAAGTTCAAGATTCTGTGATCCGACGAAATTCTTAATTGCAACATTTTGCCCAAAAGCAGTTTTCTCCCCGTCTGCAAAACGCAAGGTGTATAAGTTTTCTCCTGAGTTAACAGATCTTCCAAAAGCAACAATTAGCCCCGCAAAACTTTTTAGTGCGTCATTTGTTGAATCAATAATTCCTGATGAGCTAATTCCATTGTAAGTCATGTCAGAAATTAAAGAGTCTAAAGATGTAATTTCTTCTTCACTGAGTTTGTCTGCGGTTGAGGGCTTGGAAACAAAAAAAGCAAACAAAGAATTAATGTCATTTTTGTTTCTCTCATTTCCTATGTACGCAAGATAAACTCTTTTGCTTCCTTCGCTGTATAAATAATCACCAACGCTGTATTCATTTTCAGCTCCGTTAATGCTCAGAATTAATTTAGGGCTTATTATCAGGCTAAATTCACTTGTCTTTTCATCTTCAATACATTTTATTCTCGCCTTCTGATTAATCCCCCGAGATTCCAAACTTATGACTGTGCATTTGTTGTCTAAGAATTTCTCGCAGGAAGAACTGAAAAGACTGCCTCCGCATGCAGCGACTTCAAAGACCTCCGCATTTATTCTTAATAATGCTCGAGTATTTGGATTTTCCAGACTGTCAAGTTTTAATTTTAATCCTGCCTGACATTGCAATCCCGGAATGTAAATCATGTTTGAAGTTTCTCCCCTGTTTAAGTTAACACTTGAAATTCTTTGCTCATTAGAATAAATAGAAATTTGCGCACTGTCGCTTCCTATTGCATCTGCTTTTAGTGTTCCTTTTCCATTCCAAAAATTATATTGTGCTCTTTTGTCTGCCCAGTCTTCCTGTGTTAATTCCTGAAGATAAAGTGATGCGCTCCCTATTCCAAGAGCATTTTTTATGTTGTATTTTATTCTCGCAGTAAGAGTTCCCTCGACAGAATCAGGAATTGCTGATGCATTTGACTGTTTTTTCAAATTAATAACCAAGTATCCAATATTGTTCAATACAGGAGAATTCAAATCTCCTTTTACTCCAAGTGCAGCTTTTGCAGGATGAAATCCAATTCCAGAAACTGATTCAGGATAATTGCCTGTAAAAGAAATGCTGTCAATTGTCTCGACTTCAATTAAAGGATTTATTTGTGTTGCTCCAAGTTTGCAATGCACCTGAACATCATTTTCTTCAAGCAAATCAGTTCTTACAACTGCAGGTTCACATCCGAAAGGAGCAATCTGCACCAAAAAATCTTTTCCTTCCTGACACAATGCATTATCAAAAGCTTTTGTTTCTTCTTTGGTAAACATCGAGCTCTGCACGTTTGAGAAAACATCTGCGGAAATAAGCTGCAAAAACAAGATTGCTAATACAAAAAAAATAAAAATTCTTCTATTCAATTTAAGGTTACCTCCAATTGTGCATCTTCAAACAAAAGATAATTATTCTGCAATTGTTCAATTGTCGTCGGTGTTGCAAATCCTGCTGCATTTAGTTCAATCGTGTTTGAACTGCTTAATTTATTTTCAACAAAATAATATTCTAATGTTCCTCCTCCTGCAAGAGCGTTTGTAACTAGCTGAGATGGAATTTTTACATCAAAGCAATTTTTCTCGGTAATTCCAAATATCCCGCCAATTCCAGAGCTTGGGACATCAACACATTCTTGGTGAGTAGTTTCCTGCAACTGTATCGAAGAATCTTTGTAAGCATAAACTGAAACTTCATAAGTTCCTTCGCTTAGTTCAACACTCTTTTGTTCAGGGTAAGCAACTGTCTTTGAATTTGAATCTGAAACAAAATAAATGAACGCCTTGTCGTTGTAATTATTTCCGTTTAGTTTTAATGAAACATCTAAATCATAAAGTCTGTTCATTATCACGCTTGCGCTTCCTTCTGTTGTCGTCGAGAATAATTGCTGCGATTCTTCAAATCCTTCTGCCTTTGCAATTATATATCCGTTGTTGCATTGAGGAAATTCTGTTGTTAAAATTCCAGAAGTTGTATTTCCGATGAAACAACTTTCTCCGAAACATTCGTATGAAATAAGTGAATTTACAGGATTAAGATTTGCATCATAAGTTCTGACAGTGACTTCTGTATTTTTGTAGTTGCATAATTCTATCTTTTCGTCAGTTGCAGAAGAAGTTAATTCCTGTCTTGGTTTGTTTCCCTGGATTATAACAGCAAGAGGAAACTGAAATGTTTCGTCTCCTTCGTAAATCTGAACTAAAACAGGATATTTCACATTGTAAACAAAATGATAAGGAACATAACAAAATCCAAGAATTCCAAGCCCCTGCTGATTTCCGACAGGATCTGCAATCATTAACCCATTTTGAGAAGGCAGAATTTCAATGCTGTAAGCCCAGTTTCGTGAATTGATGAATCGTGCTTCCTGGCTTATTCCAGCGTCGACGTAAAAGTATCTTCCCTCATTTGTAGTTGGTGTTTGAGTAGTCAATGCAAGTGTGTTTGTTTCAATTGCTTCTTGCAAATTTCCAAATACATCATAACTATTCCATGTTTTGGGGCTGCAGCTTATTTCAACACCGTCGACAGGAGCATATAATCTCAAATTGTCTATTCCGTAATCCTCAAGGAACAATTCCCGCTGTTCTTTTTGGTAGACAGTTTTTGCTGAATTGTAAAGAGTTCCCAGTCTTGAATTAACAACAGCATTATGTTCTCTTATCAAAGTTGTATCTTCCCCGTGAGTTATTTCCATGCTCATATCCAATTGTATATCGACGCTGCTGCCTTTTATGTCGACATTTGCACTTGGTTCTCCCTGAACAATTTCAAATCCTTCCTGATAATAACTTGCAAAATTGCATTCTCTTATTCCATCGTTGATAAAACTCTCAAGAGAATTTTCCATGTCCTGTTCTGAAGGAATTTGTTCTTTCTGCACATTATTTGCTGAAACATAATACCAGTATGGAATTGGATTTCCGAGGAAGTTTAATTGCGACGAAAAAGGCATGTGAACAGAACCAGGGTCAAAATCAGGAAGTTCAATATATCCTCCCTGGCTTTCAAGAATATCAATTCCAGTCATTGTTCTGTCTTCCAAGCATGATAAAAAAGTGTTATAGACTGGTTCAAAATTTGAAGGAATTTGTCCAACACTTATTCCCTGCCAGACAAATAAAAAAATCGCAACTCCCGCAACAATAATTATCGCAATAATGATAAAAATTGTAACCTGCCCTCTGGAAGTTTCCTCTTTTTCGAACATAGGGAAATAATGGATTTTACGTATATAAACTTTATCAGAAAAATATCAAACGTTGTCTGAATTAATAATTATCTTCGGAGAGAAATAGGAGTCATAGCTCTCATAGAAAAATATCCACCGATGATTAATAAGATACCACCAACGATGTTAATCCATTTGTCTAAAGAAAGAAAAAATTCAGGCAGAACAATAAAATTAAATCCTGCATTGATAAAATATAATCCTACGATAAGATTTGCAACGAATATTAAACCACCAATTTTAATTGCCATAGATAAAATTAATAAACAAACTTTTTAAACATTTCTTATCTGTTAAAAGAAAGGCCTTGTAGTCCAACGGTAAGACATGTCCTTGACGTGGACAAGACCGAGGTGCAATTCCCGAGAGTTTTCACGAATGCCAGATAGATTATTAATTGCAATGAGTGGGGGCTCGAGCAGCAGGACCATATTTTATGATAATAACTTCTTCCTTTGGGGCGGGTGGAGGGATGTTAAACTTTAAAAATGATAAATTACTTAATAGTCTATGGAACTAAAAAAGAAGGTGGCCATCTTAATTTTTATTTTGGGGTTATTTTTTTTATGGCAAGGAATAGAAGATGAATATAGAACTATGCAATTTACAGAAACTCAGGGAGAATATTGTAATAGTGCAGTTTCATATATCCAAGAATCGGAAAATTTTTCAGAAGGATGGACTTTTGATTGCAGTATGTTTACAGTGTTGTCAGAAATGCAAAAAAATAAAATAATTCAAACAATAGCGACAAGTATATTTTTGATAGGAATTTCTTTAATATTTTTCTTTTCCAAGAGAGAGACAGTTAAAAATAAGTAAAGTTAAACTTTAAAAACCCAAATTCTCTTTCTTTTTGAATGAAGATTCCAAAGACAACAAAAAGATTTTGTCCTTATTGCAAGGCAAAAACAGAGCAGAAAATAAAGATAGTGTCAACTGGAGCAAAGAGAGGAACTCTTACAAGAGGTTCAATTAGCCGTGCAAAATTAAGAGGGCTTGGAAGAGGAATCGGAAACAAAGGAAAATGGGGAAGTAAACCAGCAGTTTCAAAGTTCAAGAGAAAATCAAAAACAACAAAAAAGACTAATTTTATGTACACATGTATAACATGCGGAAAATCTAAATACCAGAAAAAAGGACAAAGAACAGGGAAGGTAGTACAAGAATAAAATGACAGAACTAAAGTTCAGCACAAATAAAAATTCAGGAGAATTTTCATAATGGCACAGCAAAAAAGGAAAAAAAGATTTTTTGATGTTGAGATACCAGCAATAGACAAGACAACACAATTGCAGGCTTATGAAATTCCTGAACTTGACGGAAGATTTTTGAAATATGACTTGACAAGAATTCTCAAGGGAAAAAGTGTTATGATGACATTCAAGGTTAAAGTTGAAGATGACAAAGCAACTGCTGTTCCTGTAAAGAGCATTGTTATGCCTTACTTCATAAGAAGAATGGTGAAGAAAGGAACAAATTATGTTGAGGATTCTTTCTCTGCAGAAGGCAAGGATGCTAAATTGACAATCAAACCTTTCTTGGTAACAAGAAGAAAAGTATCAAGAGACGTAAGAAAAAGTTTGAGAAACAAGGCAAAAGAAGAATTGCTGAGTTATGTAAAAGATAAAAGTTCAGAACAATTATTTGACGAAATATTAAGGAACCAATTGCAGAAATACTTGAGTCTTAAATTGAAAAAAATCTATCCTTTATCCCTTTGCGAAATTAGAGTTCTTGAATCTAAAAAGAAATAATTGTGATTTTTTAAAATAGTAAGAGAATAGTTCTATAGTAAATAAGCCTGTAGAGAGATTTGAACTCCCGACCCTCTGCTTACAAGGCAGATGCTCTGCCACTGAGCTATACAGGCATAAATAAAGATGCAACAAATTGTTTAAAAAGTTTATCATTCTCCTGATTAAATGTGGCAGGATATAACACTATCAATAGTTTCAGTAATTCTTAATTTGGCGTTAGTTCCCCAGATAATAAAAGGATTTAAGACAAAAAAGAAAACAATAGTAACCTCAACAGGATTAATTTTTTTTGTTGGAGTCTATACATTTTGTTTTATCTATTTTACATTAAATTTATATTTTGCAGCACTAACTTCGCTTATTAGCGGAACTCTCTGGCTGACTCTTTTTATTCAGTCAATAATTTACAGAAAGAATTAGATTAATTTTTAAACACACTTTAATTTCATTTTTTATGTGGCAAGATATTGTAATTATGATAGCCTCGATATGTTCTGGAGCAGCACTGGTTCCCCAAGTGATAACAGGGTTCAAAAAAAAGAAAAAAACAATTAATTTCTCTACGGCATTAGTAACTTTCCTTGTAATTTACACAATGGCTTTTGTTCTTTTTACTCTCGGACTTTATCTTTCAACAGTAATAAATCTAATAAGCGGAACTCTTTGGCTGACTCTTTTTATTCAGTCCATAATTTACAAAAATTAGTCTCCTTCGGCAAGTTCTGCTTTTCCGGAATCAATTAGTATTTTTGCAATTTCTTTTGGTATATTCACAATGTCGCCTTTTTCATAAGCCCCCATTTTTTCCCCGTCCATTCCCATGAATTCTTCAACATGTTCCCTAAACACAATTAGTTCATTTTTCTGTTGAGGTTCATTATCATTGCCGTTAACGAGTTCAGCTAATTTCTTGTCAGACAAATCAATAGACTTCATTAATTCCTCAAATAAAGTTTTTTCAAATTGAAGCATGTTGTCAAAATCCTGTTTTGAAATTCCTGTTTCAGACGCAATCAAAACTAAATTGAGAATTTTCTTTTTTCTTCTGAGAATAAGCTGGCGAAATAAAAGCGCGGCATTTTCAAGCTGTTTTTTTGTCTTGACAATAACATCAGAAAATATGTCATTTTCCTTTGAGGCAATTTCTTTTTTCTCTTTAAGATAATCAGAAACTTCTTTTACAAAATTTTTCGGCAATTGTTGTAACTGGTCGGAATATCGCTCTTTCTTCTCTGCTTCATAGATATCGTTATAGGTTATCATTTATTCCTCCGATTTTTGAAGCAACAAATAATAGGAAGTTGAGTGTCAGTTTCATAGATGTCATTATAAGTTATCATAAAAAAAATAATATCAGTCAATTTTTAACAATTGCTATATAGAAAAATCTATTTCAAAAATTTAACCTTCGCCAAAAGCTCTTTCCCGTTAATTCTTCCGAGTTTTCCTTTTCTTGCTTCATTTTCATTAAACTTCTTTTCTTTGGGGATTGAGTGATTGTAAAATAAAACAGGAACAGGGTCAGCAGAATGTGCCTTGTTCTTGCACGGAGTGCAATGGTCAGCAGTAATAACCACATTAATATTATTTGGAGGCGCGAATTTTCTCAGAAAATTAAAAAGTGTCTTGTCAATATATTCAAGCATTTCTTTTTTCACAATCGGCTTTCCATCATGCCCAGGCAAATCTGTTTCTTTTATATGAATATAAACATAATCCGAACTTTTTCTGTTTCTTTTCAAAACTGAAATTGAAAACTTGCAGGCTTTTTTCAAGCCTTCCCATAAATTAGCATAAACGTCAATTCCCCTCAATCTTGGGTAATCAAAAGAATAAGTTTTCATCTCACAAACTCTTGAAAATCCTTTTTCCAATGGCATGTAAGATGCAGATGCCCATCTTTTGTATTTTTTTAATTTAGGGACTTCAATCCCTGCTCCTCGGATTAAAAGAAAATTTGCCGGCAAGAGTCCTTTTTCTCTTCTTCTTTCATTGATTGGATGATGATTAAGAATTTCGTAAGCTTTTTCTAAAAAAGAATTTACCATATTTGCAGTGTATTGAGAGTTTTCTTCTTCGTCCAAGGCTCTTATTGGAGAAATTTTATCTGAAATTTTTGTCTGGCCAGGTAAGTAAACCATATCATTTCCTGAAATGTTGTCTGAAAAACCTCCCTTGAAAACTAAAACTCCTCTGTGCCCGATAGTTGATTTGAAAATAACAGGAGATTCTAATTTAATGCTTTTGTTTAATGCTTTTGCAAGAACTTCTGCTTCACCAGTTGAAAGATTTCTTCCTGCTCTTCTCTCTAAAATATTCCCCGACTCCAAAGAGTCAATAGTTGCAAAGTTAGCTCGGAAAGCCAAATCTCCTCTTACAAGTTTTATGTCTGTTCCTCTTGCTTCCAACTGTCCTCTTGTAGAAGAAATAAGTTCATTCCCAAAAATAGAAACAATAGCTTCATCAGATTCAGGTATAAATCCTGGCTTTACAGGATACATATATCCCAATTCTCCTCTTGCAGCAAGAAAATCAGCGTTGGGCATGTTCGCAGCTTCCAAAGGTGTTTTCCCTTCAAGCTGTTCATTAGGCAAATCGCCCATTCCATCAACAATAACTATCACACCCTTCATTTGGCACTCCTGTGACGAATGAATGAAAACTTCACCTCGTTTACTTTCATAGAGTTAATAACACAGAATTCTTTATAAAAATTTATGTTCATTAAGAAAAGAATATATACCATCCCGGGGTTTTATATAAGAATTTTAAAATGAATACATTGCTAATTTATCCAAAATATCCTGATACCTTCTGGGGTTTCAAACATATTTTAAAATTCATTTCAAAAAAAGCAGCTTTTCCCCCTTTAGGACTTCTTACTGTTGCGTCGATGCTTCCAAAAGAATGGAAGAAAAAACTTATTGATGTAAATATCCAAGAATTAAAAGATGAAGAAATAATGAAAGCAGATATGATCTTTATCAGTGCAATGCTTGTGCAGGAAGAAAGTGCGAAAGAAATAATCAAAAGATGCAAATCTCTTGGAAAAATCATTGTGGCAGGAGGCCCCGCTTTTACAACAGGGCATGAAAAATTTCCAGAAGTAGACCATTTTGTTTTAAATGAAGCAGAGATAACATTGCCGCTGTTTCTTAAAGACTTGGAAAATAGGAAATTGAAAAAAATTTACACTTCAACAAAACGGCCAGAGATAACAGCAACTCCTGTTCCAATGTGGAATTTAATTAATTTCAAAAATTATGCAACAATGGCAGTGCAATATTCGCGTGGCTGTCCGTTTAATTGTGAATTTTGTGATATAGTCATAATGAACGGCCGTGTTCCGCGAACAAAAACATCTGAACAAATAATAAATGAAATTCAGTCGCTGTATGACTCGGGATGGAGAGGCGGAATTTTCATAGTAGACGATAATTTTATAGGAAATAAAACAAATGTCAAACAAATGCTGCCTTCCCTGATTAAATGGCAGGAAGAGTACAAATATCCTTTTCAATTTCTGACAGAAGCTTCGCTGAATCTTGCAGATGATGAAGAACTTATGCAGATGATGAGCAAGGCAAATTTCAACAAAGTATTTTTGGGAATAGAAACTCCCTCACTTAACAGTTTAAAAGAATGCGGAAAAATACAGAATACAAAAAGAAATCTTGCAGATTCGATAAAAATAATTCACAAAAATGGAATGCAGGTTATGGGAGGGTTTATTGTAGGATTTGACAATGATACAGAAAAAGTTTTTGAGTCGCAAATAAAATTTATACAGGAAATTGGAGTAGTGACTGCAATGGTTGGAGTTCTTAATGCTCTTCCAAAAACAAGATTATGGCACAGGCTGAAAAAAGAAGGGCGATTGCTTGAAGACACGAGCGGTGAAAACACTGACGGAAGCATAAATTTTATCCCAAAAATGGGAAAAGAAAATCTTTCCAGAGGATACAAAAAAATAATATCAACAATTTACTCTCCAAAGCATTATTTCAAAAGAATAAGCACATTTCTCAGTTGTTACAAGCCAAAAACAAAAGGAAAGATTTCTCCGGAAATGATTTCAGCTTTTTTTAGAAGCATGTGGGATGTTGGAATTATTTCAAAAGCAAGGTTTCAGTATTGGAAACTTCTGATAAAGACAGGCGTTACAAAAATGAGTTCATTTCCTCTGGCAGTAGAACAGGCAATATACTGGAAACATTTTTCAAGAATAGCAAAAAACACAGTAAAAGAAAAAATAATTACTCATTGATTCTACCGCAAATTTATTAACTCTTTATTTCCTTCTATAACGCATGTTTGGAAAACTAAAGGAAAAACTGAAAAACTGGACGCAAAAACTTAGCCAGAAGGCTGAAGAAGAAGCCGAAGAGGAAATCAAGGAAAAAGTCAAAGAAGAATTAAAGGAATCAAAAAAAGAGAAAAAAGAGACAAAAAAGGCAGAGAAGGAAAAAAAGAAACAGGAAAAAAAAGAAGAGAAGAAAGAAGAAAAGGAAGAGAGAAAAGAAAAGAAAGTTATCAGATTAAAAGAAGAGGAAACAGAAGAGGAAAAGAAAAAAAGTATTTTTAAAAAATTTGGGGAAAAGATAAACAAGATAAAAATTTCTGAAAAAGAATTTGATATTTATGGGGAAGAATTGGAAATGCTTCTTCTTGAGAACAATGTTGCACTTGAAGTAGCAGAAAAAATTGTTAAAGATTTGAAAGAAAAAATTGTTGGCGAGGAAATTTTGAAAAAAGAACTTGAAGATGAAATAAAAGATTCTTTCAAAGATATAATAAGGAATATTTTAATTGAGCCTCCGAATTTGGCTGTTGAGATAAAAGACAAATTCTTCAATACAAACAAGCCTTACGTGATTTTATTCTGCGGAATAAATGGAACAGGAAAAACAACAACAATTGCAAAGATTGCAGAGAATTTGAAAAAGAGAGAAATTTCCTGCGTGATTGCTGCAGGCGATACTTTCCGTGCTGCTTCAATTGAACAAATAAAAACTCATGGGGAAAAATTAGGAATAAAAGTTATCGCACATGATTATGGTGCAGATCCAGCTGCAGTGGGATTTGATGCAATAAAATATGCAGAAAAAAATAAAATTAATTGTGTTCTGATTGATACAGCAGGAAGAATGCATACGCAGAAAAATCTCATTCGGGAAATGGAAAAAATTGTGAAAGTCTGCAAGCCAGATAAAAAAGTTTTTGTCGGTGAGAGCATTACAGGAAATGATGCAATAGAACAAGTAAGAAGTTTTGACGAAGCAATAGGAATTGATGGAATTGTTCTCACAAAAGCAGACATTGATGAAAAAGGCGGAACAGCGTTGTCAGTAGGATATGTTACAAAAAAACCAATTCTTTATCTCGGAACAGGACAGGAATACAACAAGATAGAACCATTCGACAAAGAAAAATTTATTGAGAGGTTAGGGTTATAATTACCAACAAGAGCCAACACTAATTGAATAGTTTTCTACATTATATGAATCGGTTCCTAAATACATTATCTTAAATTTCCAAGTTTCACCATCACCAAGTTTGTTAATATTATCTAAAGAAGTTCCAATAACTGCTCCTTCATTATCATAATATTTAACATCAATTTGACAATAACTTAATTCTCTACCAGCAACATTTTTAGCTGCCCCAGTAATTTCTACATTTCCATAATCTCCGTAAGTTAATTCATGGTTCAATATAGTTAATTTTTCATCAGTTTTAACAGAATTTCCAGTTAGAGAGTCGGTATTGTTGGAAGAGGGTTTATTTTCTCCAAAAATTGCACCAATTAAAATTAATCCCCCAAGAATAATTAAGACCAACTGCCAAGTTTTCAATTTTTTCTTTTTCGGTTCTTCCATCTTGTATTGAATTATTATCTTCTTTTAAAAGTTTCTGAAAAAGAGGTGATACCAAATTACTTTCCCTCGGGTAGGCGGGAGGGGACAATTTTATTAACTTTATATCCCATATAATTAAAATGAGTTATTGACAAATGACTAAGGAAGAATGGGAAAATTATAGATTTAGTGGAGAAGATGAATTTAAAAATTATGTATATAGATGTTCACTTTTGACTCCTTTCCAAAAATTGAAAGTAATGAAAGAAATGAGAGATTTGTTTGTAAAATATAAAATAAAAGATAAAGACAAAGAGATTTCTAAAAATTAAAACCACAAATTTATTAACTCCTATTTGGCTCATAAAATCAGGCTTGACCCAATTTTAAAGGGAAGTTGAGTGTCAAGAAACCGATTAGGTGTCTTACAATGTTAGAGAAACTAGGAGAAGCAATAAAAAAAGCAACAGACAAGATAGCGAATGCTATATTTCTCGACAAGGATTTGCTTGACTCAATTGTAAGGGAACTTCAAAGAGCTCTTATTGAAGCAGATGTTAATGTCGCTCTTGTAAAAGAATTGTCTGACAAGATAAAGAAAACAGCAATGGATGAGAGAGTAAAAGGAATAGAAAAAAAAGAGCATTTAATCAAGCTTCTTCACGACGAGCTTTTGGGAATTCTTGGAGAATACAAGCAATTAAAACTTGACAAGAAACAGAATATTGTTCTTCTCCTCGGACTTTACGGAAGCGGAAAAACAACAACAATTGCGAAGCTGGGAAATTATTATGCCAAGAGAGGTTTCAGAGTTGCACTTGTTGGTTTGGATGTTCATCGTCCTGCAGCACAGGAACAATTAAAACAACTTGCAGAAAAACACAAACTAAATTATTTTGTTGATATGGAAGAAAAAAATCCTGTCAAGCTTTGGAAAAAATATTCTAAGCAGTTGAAAGATTATAATTTAATTCTCGTTGATACAGCAGGAAGACATACTTTAGATGAAGAATTAATTGACGAGATAAAAGCGCTTAATAAGGAAATAAAACCTACAGAGAGAATTTTAGTTATTCCTGCAGATATTGGACAGGCAGCAAAAAAACAAGCTAGTGATTTTCAGGAAGCTATGGATATTTCAGGAGTTATTATAACAAGAATGGATTCAACGGCAAAAGCAGGAGGAGCTCTAACCGCTTGTGCAGAAACTCATGCGCCAGTTTATTTTATTGGAACAGGGGAAAAAATTAATGATATTGAAGAATTTAATCCTGGTGCATTCCTTTCCCGACTTCTTGGAATGGGAGATTTGGAAACCTTGATTGAAAAAATAAAATCAGTCACAGATGAAAACAAGCAGAATAAAATTCAAAAAAATATTGAAGAAGGAAAATTAACTCTTGATGATGTTATAGAACAAGTCAAGTCAATGTCTTCATTAGGCGGATTTGAAAAGATTAAATCAATGATTCCGGGAATGTCAAATATTAATGCAAAAATTCCAGAAGGCATGTTGGAAAATCAGGAAGCCAAAGTTGCAAAGTGGGAACATATTGTAAAGTCAATGACGAGCGAAGAAAAAGAAAATCCTGAAATTTTGGAAAAACAAACTTCAAGAATCGCGAGAATCGCAAAAGGAGCAGGAGTTCCAACAAGTGATGTTCGTTCTTTAATCAAGCAATACAAACTTCTGAATGATATGATTAAGTCAGGTGTTGGTTCTGGAGGAATGGATATGTCGCAGGGAATGGACCAAAAGCAAATGATGAAGTTTGCAAAGAAGTTCGGAAAAAAGATGAAGAGGTTTTAGATTTCTAGTATAATAATTCTTAAAAATAGAATTTAGGTAAAAAGAAGATGGGGGATAGTATCATAATTGTTCTCATTTCTGTAGCGGGGATGATAATTTCTGGTTTGGGAGGAGCATTGATTGGTTCTATAATTGCTCCAAAATTAAATCATAATTATCGAATGCAACAATTAAAGGAAGAACATGAAAAGAGGCTGGATTATATGAAAAAGGAGAAAATTTTTGAGCGAAAACTCAGATATTTTGAAGAAGTATCAGAGAGTATTGAGAATGAAATTGATAAAATTTTTTTAATAAAAGAACAATTAAAGGAGAACTTATCAATAAAAGAATTACCAAATCTAACTTGCTTTTACAAAGATAAATGTGAGTTATATTTTAATAGTTTTGAGTTACTCAAAGAAATGAATGAATTAGGAAATATGGGCATTGAAATGAATGACTTAGTATTAGATTTTTCTAAGAAGAAGAAAGAAAAAAATTATATTAAAGAAATAGAATCTTTATGTTCTAAATTTGTTGACAAGAAAGTTGGAATTATAGATTTAATGAAAAAAGAACTCAAAATCTAATTAACAATTCCTTTCCCCAGGGTGGGCGAGCGATTTTGCGAATGCGAGTAAATTTTAAATGCAATGAGCGGGGTCGCGAGTAGGGTAGGAAAAAGTAGTGTTGAATAATAATCCTTAAATATTCCATCTTTTGTATTTTTCTATGGATATCACTCCCTACTTAACAGCAATTATGGCAATAATTGGTATGGTTATCGGAACACTCGTAAGTCCAAAAATTAATCAGAAAATAAATGCCGAACATAACCGCAGAGATTTGCTGTTCAAGAAAAAACTGGAATATTTTGAAAAGCTTACAGAAACGATTGAAGAAAATAAAAGAATGTATCATCAGATAATCGGAAAACTGGGGAATTCTTCTAATAAAGAAATTGACAAGATTATCTGCGAATTAAAAGAAAAAAGAAAAAATCTTCTTGTCAAGTCAAGCCCACTTTATTTTGACACTCGAAAGTTCTCAGAGGTAATAGTGCATTTTGTAAGGATTGAAAGAAATATTTTCCAAAAAGTTGAACAGGTGAAAGATAAAAAAAATGATAAAGAGAACCTTATAGAACAATTAAAGGAAGATATGAAAAAATTAAATATAAAAGAAAGAGAAATTATAATAGAGATGAGAAGAGAGCTTGGAAAATGACAAATCAAGAAATAATTGGGCATGGCGCAGAAGCAAAGATAATTTTATCCGATAATCTTATTATAAAAGACAGAATATCAAAATCTTACCGCATAAAAGAAATTGATGATAAAATAAGAAAGCAGAGAACAAAAGCAGAAAAAAAACTTCTTGAAAAAGCTTCTAAAATAATCAATGCACCAAATCCTTTTCCTCTTGAAGAATTTAATAAAATAAAAATGCCTTTTATTGAAGGGAAAAAACTTTCTGAACATCTTGATTCTTTTCCGTTAAGTAGGCAAAAAGAAATCTGCAAAAGTGTAGGGGAAAGCATTGCAAAACTTCACGAGGCAGATATAATTCACGGAGATTTAACAACGAGTAATATGATTTTGGTTAAAGATAAGATTTTCCTAATCGATTTTGGTTTAGGTTATATTAGCAGAAAAATAGAAGACAAAGCAGTTGATTTGCATTTGCTAAAACAAGCGCTGGAAGCAAAACATTTCAAAAACTGGAAAGAACTTTTTGAGGCAGTTGAAAAAGGATACAAAAATTATAAGGAATCAGAAAAAGTTCTGGAGAGATTGAACGTAGTGGAGAAACGTGGAAGGTATAAGGAACATTAATAGCCCTGCCAGGATTCGAACCTGGGTCACTGCCTTACTTCAGCTCCAAAGGAATGGAGTAATGTATGATGCAAAGCATCTTACTTCCAAAGGGCAATATACTTGACCGCTGTACTACAGGGCTTTATAATAGATGAATTTGTGTAATTTATAAGATTTTTCATTGAGAATAATGAAAATTTCAACTTCCTGTTGGGATGCAGGAACTGTGAAGAACCCGCAGGTGGTTCTCAATCGGAAGGTTTAAAAAATAAATTTGCGCTCTACTAAAATGCCAAAGAAGAAGAAAGAAAAAACTGAAGAGAAAGCAGAAGAAAAAACCGAAGGTAAAAAGAAATCTAAAATCTCTCAGGAAGACTTTGAAAAGAAAGTTCTTGAATTAGCTGAAACAGGATTAACAGCAGAAAAAATTGGAGAAAAATTAAGAAAAGAAGGAATTCATTCTTCTGAATTTTCAAAAAAAATATCAAAAATTCTTGGAGGAAAATATGTCAGTCCTGATGAAAAAAATATCCAGAAAAAATTAAGCAAATTAGATGAACATGTTAAAAAAAATAAAGGCGATAAAAGAGCAAGAAGAGACAAAGAAAGAGCATTTGCCAAATTGAGAAGATTAAGAAAATATCTCAATAAATAATTTTACTAAAACAGAGGTTGAAGAGGTGGAATCTAAAAAGCTTGAATCAGAAATTGAAATTGTTGCAAATAGATTTATAAAACTTACTTTAAATAAAAATATATTAATCATTAGCCATTTTGATACAGATGGAATAACTTCCGCGACAATTCTTGTGCAGGCATTAAAAAAACTTGATAAAAGATTTTCTTTGAGAATTGTGAAAAGATTGGAAGAAGAAACTATCCCAAATCTTCCAAAAGACAAAATAATAATTTTCCTTGATTTAGCATCAGGAAGTCTGAATGAAATTGCCAAAGCAGAATTGAAAGATGTTTTCATAATAGACCATCACGAAATATTTCAGGAAATTCCTGAAGGAATAAATATTATTAATCCGCATTTAAATGGCAAGGAAGAATTAAGCAGTTCAAGTTTAGTTTATCTTTTCTGCAGGCAGATTAATCCAGGCAATAAAGAACTTGCAAAGCTTGCTATTTTGGGAATGATTGGAGATTCAATGGAAAAAAGCATTGACAAATTAAATAATTTCATAATCAGCGACGGAGAAGTGAAAAGAAAAAGAGGGCTTTTGATTTATCCTTCAACACGCCCACTAAACAGGACATTAGAATATTGTTCAGATCCTTACATTCCAGGAATAACAGGAAACACTCTTGGAGTTATAGAATTGTTAAGAGAAGTTGGGATAAATGCTGTAAATGGGAAATACAAAAGTTTGATTGAACTCAACGATGATGAAATGTCAAAATTAGTTACTGCAATAATGCTTCAAAATCCAAAAGTAAAAAATAAAGAAATTATCGGAGATATTTTCCTGATAAAATTTTTCAACAAGCTTGAAGATGCAAGAGAGTTGAGTGCGATGATTAATGCGTGTTCCCGTCTTGGTGAAAGCGAAACAGCAGTGCAGTTTTGTCTCGAGTCAATGAAAGCAAAAAAGAAAGTTGAATTAATGCACACAAAATACAAGCAGTTCATAATCTCAGGATTAAAATTTGTTTCTGAATCTGAAAAAATAACAGGGAACGGATTTGTAATAATAAATGCAAAAGAAAAAATAAAGGATACAATAATAGGAACAATAGCAAGCATTTTGTCAAATTCTTCTGTTTATGAAGATGGGACAATGATAATCACAATGGCTTATTATGATGACAAGATAAAAGTTTCTGCAAGAAGTGTTGGAAAAGATGGGAGAAACATAAGAGAACTTTTGGCATCAATAGTTGAAAAAACAGGCGGAGAAGTTGGAGGGCACCCATTTGCAGCAGGATGCATGATAAGGCAGGATAAGGAAGAGGAGTTCATAGCGTGTTTAAAGAAGAGTTTGGAAATCGAATTGGTAAAGATTTAATTATTATTAATCTAACTTATAAAATCGCAAAATATTTCCATAACCCGTTACGAAGTTCCCAGGGCAATTAAGGATTGGTGTTAAGTTTCCAGAAAGAATAATTTTCAGGTTATAACCTTTGTCTTCAATCTTTTTTTGTAAATCAAGTGCGAATTCAGAATTGTCATGATATAATGTAGCCGATTTTTCTAACAAATTAATTTTATCCATACCAATATAGATTTTTTAGTTTTTTAATAATTTCTGTACTTCATCACAACCTTTAAAATCCTGTTTTTTCTTCATATCGTATGACTGATTTAGAAGTTGGAGATTTAGTTTCATGCATAGTTGACAGAGTTGTAGGAACAGTTGTATTTGTAAGATTGAATGTCGAAGGAAAAGAAGTTGAAGGGAGTATAGTTTTTAGTGAAATTGCTCCTGGAAGAATCAGGAACATAAGAGATTATGTTGTTCCAAAGAAAAAAATCGTCTGCAAAGTTTTGAGAATCTCCCAGTCAGGAAACATAGATTTATCCTTAAGAAGAGTTACCTTGAAAGAGAGAAAAGAAGTTCTTGAACAGGAACAGCAAGAAAAAAGTTACACAAGTATTGTAAAAGGAATTTTAGGAGAAAAAGCAGAAGAGTTAATAAAAAAAATTTCAGAAAAAGAAAAATTATATTCCTTTCTGGAAGAAGCAAGAACAAATTCTGAAGCTCTTGAAAAAATAGCAGGAAAAGAAAATGCAAAAAAGATTCTTGATATATTAAATACTCAAAAAAGCAAAAAAAAGAAAATAAAAAAAGAGATGTATATAACAACAATAAAGCCTAATGGAATAACTTTGATAAAAAAAATTCTTGAAAATTTCAAGGGAATGGAAATCAAATATATTGCTGCAGGAAAATATAGCCTTGAAACAGAATCTGAAGATGTTAAAATATCTGATAAAAAGATGAGAGAGAAAATAGATATTGCAGAAAAAGAAGCAAAGAAATTAGGTGTTGAATTTTCAGTTAAATAATTTAGAATAATTTTCCCTGTTTTTCTTTTTCTCCAAGCATTGCTTTTCCGTATTCGCCGTCATATCCCGGCTGGACTTTTATTTTTCCTTCTCTGTTTTTTAAGATTAAATCAATAAGTTTCTCTCCAAGGTCTCTTTTTTCAAATTCTTCTCTTGAAGTATTCAGCAGTATATTTAATTCATTTCCAAAATTTTCAATTAAAGAATTGTATAAATTCCAGCAGCTTTTCGTTTCTATTGCAGTTCCAAGAAATAATGAAATGATTTCCTGCAAAGGAAGAATTTTGTAAAAGAATTTTGCACTTTCTGTTTTGTGTCCTTCAGGAAATGATGCAAGTTGCCCGACTCTGTTTTCAACACCAATAGTCAATAATTTTTTGCACACAGGACAAGTTTTGTTTAATTTACTGCTTTCTTTAGGAGAACATGAAAAATTGCAGTTCCTGTGTCCGTCCCAGTGATATTTTCCATAAGCGGGGTCTGTCTCGATAGTTCCGATAAAACTTTTGTTTCTGATTTGATTAATTATTTCCTGATAAGAATCAACTCTTTGAAAGATTGTTGCTTCTCTTCCTAACCTGAATGGCCAAAAGCTATGTGCATCTGAAAAGCTGACAATTGCCTTGTCGTCAAGCTCTTTTATTCTCCAATTCATTTCAGGATCAGAAGACATTCCTGTTTCAATTGAATGAATATTATCAATTTGTTCTTTGAAACATTCTTTTAGAGAATCAAACCCTGACATGCTTCCAAAAATTCCAAACCAAGGAGTCCAGATATGCGCAGGAATTATTTCTATGTCTTCAGAAATTTTCATCATTTCTCTGACAAATTCATCTCCAGGAATGCTGAATATTGGCCTTCCATCATAGTCTCTTCTTCCTCTTGTATCAAGGTATAAATTAATTTTTTCAGCAGTTTCAATATTTGGAACAAGAAGCACAAGATGAATTCTTCTTCCTCTGGTTTGGGTGTAGACTAAAGAAATCTCTCCAGTAATAATGAAGGGGAAATCACCAAGATAATAAAAACCATTTTTCTCAATAAGTTTTTCTTTTATTTCTTTTAGCCATAAAGGATGAGTAAAATCCCCTGTCCCCAAAAGATTAAGCCCTTTTACTTTAGCCCATTTTACAAGATTTTCAAAAGTTATATTAGTGCTGCATGCTCTGGAAAATCTGGAATGAATATGCAAGTCAGCAAAAAGTACTTCATTAAAGTTTACTTCCATAAATAAGAATAACAAAAATTAATTAATAAAGATTGTTGCAGAATTATCTCTTTCTTTTCTTTAAGACAATTCCGCCACCAATTATTGCAGCAAGGATAACTACTCCTATGACTATCCATACCCAAGCAGGGATTGCTGTTGATTCTGGAGTTGGAGTAGGAGTTGGTGTTTCTTCTTCAGATACTACTGCTGCAGATGCTGGAGCAAGTCCAAAGTAGCTGAAACTTGCTACCTCAGTATTGTAATAGTAGTAAGTAGCATCTTCGCTAGCATAAGTTGTTGTAAGTTCATTCCATTGGTCTGCTGATTCATCATATTTGTATAGAGATACTTCTTCTTTATCAATACCTTTTGCAGTAACCCAAGACTTTTCAACATAAGTTTTTATTGTTGCTTTGCTTAATTTATCAGCTAGATTTTGTGTATTAATTTGAAGGTATTTGTAAGAATTGTCTAATGAAACTGTAACCGCTGCAGGTGCAGATTCATATTTATTTACAGTAATCTTAACATTGCTTGCCGTTGAAGTTACTTGCACTTGAATTTCTGAAACACCAGAACCGCTTACAAAGTTGCTTACTGTTGCGGGGCTTGTTGTAGTTATTTGACCAATAGTATTTACTGAAGTTGTAGGAGTTCCTCCAGAAGTGCTTGTTGAGCCCGTAGAACTACCAGTTGAACTGCTAACTGTATATGATGCTGTAGCAGCAGCAGCTATTGCGTTTCCAGCCCTGTCTCTAACAGTACAGCTTCTTGAAAAAGTTCCAGCACTTCTTGTTGTAATCTTAGTGATTACAGAAGAAGTTTCAGAAGTTGTGTCTCCGTCACTCGTGTAATTAATCCCAGCAGTAACATCAGTTCCTGTACAGGTACATGTTACTTCCTGTCCAATAGTCAGAGTGGTAGGGTTACATGAATAATTTGCTGTTGGCGAAGTTGTATCTATTGTTATGGAAAGCGTTTCAGTTATATTCTGATTAGCAACCACCGCACCAGCGGCATTTTTCAAACTAAAACTTGAATTACTATCATTCGCATAAATAGTAATATTATATTTTCCATCTCCCCAACTGCCATTAGAGATAGTTAAGTTATAGTAATTAATACCTCCAGTTAAATTTCCTATATTCAAAAAATTCACCTGTGATGCAGTTACATTATTAGTGGTCACATTAACAAAGACATTACCACCCTTTGTCACGTTTCTTATTGCATCTACAACTAGTGTGCTTATAACAAATGTATTATTAATGTAATCTCCATCTACAAAAAGACTGGAGAAAGTAACAGCTGGTGCAGTATTATCTATTGTAATATTAGTTCTGTTAGTGACAGAAACTGTGTTAGTTTGATTAGCCATTACACAAGTAAAATTATAATTGATCCCGCTAGGAATCGCACTAATATCAAGAGTAGTATTAAAAGTAGTCTCATTTGCAGAAGTGTTAAGTAATGTAGTTATATTTGTAGTTGCTGGTCCTCCACCTGCTGCACTGCGAAAAATTGTTGCATTCAAAGGGCCTTCCATAGAACTGTTACAATAAAGTTTCATTGTACCAGAATAATTTCCCCACATTACTGGACTTTGAATATAAGGTTCCCATACGGCTAAAACAAACACTAAAAATCCAACTGCGATTAAAAAGAAAAAAATTGGCAAAAATTTACTCTTGCTTATCCCCTGTTTATTCATCACCATCTTTTATGTAACTAACCTCTATATCTAAGATATAGAATTTTACCCTTTATAAATGTTTTTTTTTTAAAAATTTCTTTCCATAAAAAAAATTTAAAAAAAATGAATTTTCCGTCGGGGAAATAAATATTTTCAATTAAAATTTTTTGAACACAAAAATTTTTAAACTAAAAATTTGTCACAAGTAGATGGAAGAAAGAACGCTTATTTTGATAAAACCCGACGGACTTGTTAAAAGTTTGACAGGGAATATAATATCAATGCTCTCCGAAGCAAAATTAAAAATCGTCGGTGCAAAGATTGTAAAAGTTACAAAGGCACTTGCAGAAAAGCATTATGGAGATTTGAAAAATAGTCTGATAAAAAAATTCGGTGAAGAAAAAGGAAAATTAGTTTTTGAAAATACATTAGAATACATTCAGGGAAAATTTCACACCGACAGAGTTTTAGCGATGGTGTATAAGGGAAAAGATGCAGTAAAGAAAATAAGAGAGCTTGCAGGAGAAACAAATCCTGAAAAAGCACCTCCTACGTCAATTCGTGGAAAATACGGAAGAATTCATTCTGAAACAAAAGTTTTTGAAAATGTAATTCACTGTTCTGATTCTGCTGAAAATGCCGAGAGAGAAATCGCATTATGGTTCAAGAAAGACGAAGTTGTTGAATAATTAAATATTTCTTATCCATTCAACTTCCTTTAAGTGAGCATTAAAATTATTTTTATATTGCTGATATGCGGAATAATGTTGCACAGCATCGAATAATTGACATTCAATTTCTGAAAGAGGTTTATTTTCGTCTTCTTTTGGACATTCAGAATTAGAACAATAAGTTACGGCTTTTTTAATAACTAAAGATTCCAATTTTTCTCTTTTTTTTCTAACAGCATTAAATAATTCCTTTAATTCAGAATCTTTTGATTGTTTAATATTAAAATCAGTTTGTTTTGGTGTTGGAAAGCAATCAAGAAAATCGTTTAGATTATCTACAGCATAAAAAAGTTTAACTAAATATTTCTTTTTTTGTGCTAGGCAAGAAAAATTATGATATAAAAAATCCTTACCACAAATATGACCATACATAAAATCAAAACCAAGTGCACGACCAATAACATCAAATTTTAGTTTTTCTTCTTCATCTTTAGGAATGCGCTTAGTCATATTTTCTTTCCAAGTCTATATAAGTAAAAGTATTATCATTTTCATGACCAAGAAAAGCTTTTTTCCAGTCTGGCCAACTCCTAATTTCTTCTTTTGCCTTATTAACTGAATCACGAATAGATTCTTTCTTAATTAATTCGTCACCAGAATAATTTTTATCAGACATTTTATCTTTTCCTAACTCTTTGGCTAATTAACAATTCTTCTGTAGGAAAAAGTATTTCTAATCTTCCTACCTTTTGAGTTCTGATATATTCTTTATCAAGCCAAAAAATGTTCCCCCATTCATCAAAATCTAATTTTTCAATATCTCCGAAATTAATCCCAATAATTCCCCCCACTAATTTTGAAAGATTTAGTAATTTTTCTGCACCTAATTCGGATTCAATTTGCCCAAGACTATTTGGAACATATCCTGAAAAAGTTTTAATGTCATATTTTCTGCTCAATCTTTTTGTTTCTTCATCAGTATAAACCTTTGGAAAAAATCGGTGCGATTTCATTTTACTTGTCTTCTTCGTCAATAACACCTTTCTCAGTTACAAAGAAAACACATTCGTTATCAGGAAGATTAGGACTATCAATTAATTTAGCAACTCTGCATCCTTGCTTTCCTCTTCTCAAATACATTCTGTAAGTTGAAGCATGTCCTACAATATTTCCACCAACAGCTGTTGTCGGGTCTCCAAACATTTGTGCAGGATTTGCCATAACTTGATTTGTTACATAAATAGCAATGTTATGTTTCTCACAAAGACTCATAAGACTATGTAAATATTTATTCAACTTGTGCTGTCTGTCTGCAAGTTCTCCTCTTCCTGTAAATTCTGCCCTGAAGTGTGCAGTCAAAGAATCAACTATCAAAAGTTTTATTGGCTCTCCGTTAGTTATCATTTCTGAAATCTTTTCTAATAATAAAATCTGATGGTCAGAATTAAATGCTCGTGCAACAAAAATGTTTTTCAAAACTTTTTCAGGATTTGCTCCAATTCCTTCGGCAATTTGTTTTATTCTTGCAGGTCTGAATGTTCCTTCTGTATCAATGAAAACGCATTTCCCGTTTGCTCCCCCATTCTCAACAGGAAGTTGAACTCTCACAGCTAATGTTAAACCAAGTTGAGTTTTTCCGCTTCCAAAAGCGCCATAAGCTTCAGTAATAGATTTCGTTTCAATTCCCTTTCCCCCCAGAAGATTGTTCAAACTTATGCTTCCAGTTGTTATATTCACAATATCCTCTCTTCTCTTTTCAAATTCTGTTCCGTCGACAAATCCTAAGTCAAGCATTTTTCTTGCAGCTTGAATTGCTTTTCTTGCAACTGCTTCCCCAACTCCAGCCTTATCAGCCATAGTTGAAGTGCTCATAACAGCCAAGCTCATTAAATCAAAAATTCCAGCAGCTTCAAGCTTTGCAGCAACAGCAGGCCCAATTCCAGGCAAGTCTGTTAACTGTGGCTCTTTTCCTTCCTTAATCACGCCCCCTTTATCCTCTTCTTCCTCAGACTTTTTAGCCATTATGAAAATATCGTTGATGACTTTATAAAGATTATTTGGATTTTAGACATATATTAGAGAATTAGAATAACTTATAAAGCAGAAACTAATTTGGTAGAAGAAGAATAAATGTTAATTATTTTCTAATTCATTAATCAGAGAATCGGCATCTATGAGTTCAATCCCTCCGATTATAAACTCAGGAGTGTTGAACATTTTATTGTTTCTCATTGCGCCGTGAAAAATCATTTCTTTTCCAAGAAGATTTTCTTTTTGCACCATTAGTTCACTTGGGTTTTCCAGTTCAGTGATTCCCAAATCTTTTAGGTTGTCATGAAAAGACACAGCTCTTATTGTTTCTGTTCCGTCATCAAGAATCACATTCATTAATGCTCTTTTTTCTCCTGCAACTTTCCCGTGTTCAGCACAGGTAAAATTTCCATTTTCCTGAATTGCTTTTTTTCTACAGGTAGGGCATACATAAAAAAATCTCGGCTCAAAAGACTGAACAACAAAAGCTCTGACTTTTGCATTGTCTAAATTTTTCAATTCAGAAATTTTTTTCATTCTAAAAACTTTTTCAGTGTTGACTTCATTCATTACCGCATTTGTTATCTTAAGTTCAGAAAAACTGCCTAAATGTAATTCATTCTCTCTCATTGCCCCATTCACAATTTCAACAACAACACCTTCCCCTATTTTTCCTGCTTCAAGAAGAGAGATATGATTTGTATCCCACAAAACAACTTTTATGTTTGAAGTATCATCAGCAAGGAACAAATTTGCAACTTTCCCGTCATCGCCTTTTTTCGTCTTGAATGTTCTTACAGGAGAAACTCCCATTATTTTCCCCACAGTATTTACTTTTCTCATTCCAGGAAGAAGTTCTTCTATTTTCAGTATTTCATTGTCAAAAGATATTCCAAGTTCTGCAGCTACAACCTGCGCTGCCCCTTCTCTGCTGATTAATCCAGAGAGCTTTGCTCTTTTAGCCTCGATTCTTCTTTCAATTTCATCTTTTTCAACCCCTGCTTTTTTAGAAATCTTTTCTACAATCCTGTCATAATTTTCCATCACCATATTAGAAAAAAATTCTCAATGTTTTTAAGTATTTTCGTGCAGAAACGAAATATGATTACTAAAAATTTATAAACAATCTATTTTTACCTAATTTATGGCAATCGCAGCTGTGAAAATAAAAATTATGCCGACTTCTCCAGATGCAGATCTCAACCAAATTGAAGAAAATGCAAAGGAGATAATCGAAGGATTAGAAGGCAAAAATTGCACTTTTACTGAAGAATCAATTGCATTCGGATTAAAAGCAATAATTGTAACTTTTGCTTGGCCAGAAGAAATTGAGCTTGAAGAACTGGAAAATGAATTAGGCGGAATAGAGGAAGTTAATTCTATTCAGGTAATGGACATAAGAAGGGCTTTTGGTTCATAAGATGAAAAATATTTTAGATAAGGTACCCGACAGGTATAAAGAAGAAACTCGCAAAAAATTAGCGGATATATTAATTTCTCAGGATCCTTGGATTAAAGAAGGAATAAAAAACAGGGGATTAAGCATAACTGGAGATACAAAATTTTTAGAAGATTTAGGAATGGATAGTCTTGATACATATGAATATGCTTATAAGGTGATGGAAAATTTTGCAGGAGTGCATATATCTGATGAGAAAATATCTGAATTTGAAACTATAGGAGATTATATCAGTTATATTTTTTTAGAAGACTGTTTGAGTAATAAGAGATAATAATAAAAGATATCCATTCTAATAATTAATATGTTATCTGATGAAGAAACAGAAGAAATAAAGAAAAAAATTAATTCTCATATAGAAACTAATTTTCCCCCAGAACAGATTTTGTCTGCAAGAAGCCAGATTGAATCAATGAATTCTGAACAGCTTGAAAAATTTCTTGAGAAGAATAATATCATGATGTCTGATGAAAAAAAAGATGAATGTGTTTTTTGCTCAATTGCTTCAGGAAGAATAGGTTCTGTGAAGATAGGAGAAAATGAAAAAGCAATTGCAGTCCTTGACATAAATCCAATTTCAAAAGGACATTCTATGATTATTCCGTTTGAGCATAATGAAGTCGCTCCAAAAGAAGCAATGAATCTCGCAGAAAAAATTTCCAAAGAGATAAAGAAAAAATTTTCTCCGAAGATTGTGGATTTTTCAAAATCAAAATTATTCGGGCATGAGGTTATAAATATACTTCCGGTTTACAAAGATGAAGATTTTAATTCAGAAAAATCACATGCAAGCATGGAAGAACTTGAAAAAATAAAAGAAGAACTCAAAAAAGAAGAGGAAGAGAAACCTCTTGAAGAAAAAGAAGAGAAATTTTTATGGTTGCCAAAAAGAATTCCATAAAATAATTTGAAGAATTTCAAAAATAATAAAAATAATAAGGCTTATCAAGAAAACAGGAGAAAAAGGAATGCCTTCTCTTATTCTTACTTCCTTGAACTTTCCTATGATTTCTCTTATTTCCCTTTTTGTTACTCCATCCCATTTTGCTTTTATCATTTTCTTTCCAATCTTCAAATCAGAATAAAGCCAGTCTCCTTCGCGGAGATTTTTTGTTTTTATTCTCTTAATTATGCATGTTTCATCAACTGCCTTGGAATATATGTAAAGGTAAGAAACAAGAAAAATCATTACTCCCAGTACCAAAAATAATTTTTCAAAAAATCCGATGATAACAAGGATGATGCTTGCGAGAATAACCAGGCACATTATTTTTTTATTTTTCTTTAGCAAAACAAAAAATTCTTTTTTGAAAGCTCTGAAATTTTTAGCACAGAGATAAATGCTTGTTAATATTGTGTATAAAAAACCGATTGACAGGAACACTAGGACAAAATTAAAAAATGAAGCAAAAATTGAAGATATCATAGGGGGAGCCAGAATTGCCCCCAAGCCAATCATTAATTTTGCATCACCTCCTGCAAAAACTCTAGAGTAATAAAGAGCATTTCCTAAAACAAAAAAGATTCCAAAACCAATAAGTCCGCTGTAAAAAAATTCAAAGTCTCCCTGGAATAATGAGAAGAAAAATCTGAATCCTAATGCAAATATAACAAGTGCAAAACTAATCCAGTTGTCAATTTCTTTTGTTTTCAAATCCTGTATTACAGCGAATATAACAAATAATAATCCCAGCAACCATAAAAAAATTACCTCATACATAATAGGAAAATATTTTTTAGATTAATAAAGTTTTATAAAATTATTTTCTTATTCTTTCTCTTCCGCCTGTTTTGTAAGGATGTTTCTTTTTTTCTCTTTTCTTAACTTTTCGTTTATTTCGCTTTTCAGAAAATCCGTAATCCATTGTTAGAAAAATTATTCAGTAACAATGCAGATTTGCCCTTCACCCAAGTTGTTAGCTAAAGCACTGACATCATATTTTGATGCTGTTCCTGTTGATGCCAATATTGCTGCCTTGTCATCTATCATTATTGACTCGCAAGCCAAATCACAATTTATTGCTGAACATTTTTGTATTGTGTATTGTGTAAGCTGAGGAGAATTTGCCAAGACTGCACAGGTTGTTTTTACTGAAAAGTCTTCTTCATTAACTCTCAAAGTTCTTTCAGCTGAACAAAAAGCGAATTTCTGGCTTAAACTGCATGCACTTGCGCATTCCTCAACAGTGGAATCAACATTTGTCGGACTGATAATATTTTTGAAAAAACTCCATCCTGTAGAAAATCCCAAAATTAAAACAACTAAAATAACTAATCCAAGTATAAGTAAAATAATTGTATTCGTGCTAAGTTCCTGACCTCTCTTATCTCTCTTTAACATATTTAGATTACGATTATTTTGTTTAAAAATGTTTTTGTATTATGGAGATTGATATCTTACAGAAAATAAAAGAACTTCTTTGCTCCAGAATAAAAATCCTTCAGTCATATTTTTTTCCAAAGATAATCCATCTGGACTTTCCCCATTGAAAATTTTTTCCTCAGCCCGCATATTTATCTCGTCAACCATTCCGATTCCCACAAAAGAATTTCTCGTCTGAACCATTGAATTAAAAAAACTAAACATGGCAATTCCGCATACGGCAATAACTCCAATTACAAGAATTGTTATAGGAATATCTCCTCTGCGATTTTTTGGAAAAAAATTGCATAGAGAAAAATTTCCTGTTTTATCTCTGCGATTCATCGGTTATTTTCCTCCAGAATGTTATCAATAATTTCTTTGTTCAAATTTCCTGCAAGTTGATGGCTGAATGAAGTTTTTTGATTTAATAATTCTGTCTTGTCAGCGATATCAAATTGTATGCTTAAAGTTTGTATAATTTTTGTCTTTGAAATTAAAATTGAAATGTAAATAAAAACAATCAATATCCCGATAATGATTATTGTTGCAATTATCCATGAAATTGTTTCTCCTATCTGAGCTTTGCGATTTTTTAAAAATTTATAGTTTAACATTTTTTTCTGATTTCCTCACTACTGATAAAATTTTTATTATGTATTGGTTATTAAGATTGTCAAGGGAGTAAAAACTTTTTTCAACACATTGCGCAACTCTTTCCTCTTCCTTGTTTTCCTGCAGTTCACAGCTGGTAAGCCATTTGCTATTTCCCTTCTTTAAATTAAAAACAGGAGAATCCAGATTGTTTACTGTGTAAAAATTAACTTCAGTGTAATATTGTTCTTCTTCCCATTCGTCTGTAGAATTAAAGTTTAGAGAGCATCCTTCAAGAAAATTTGGTTCTGTCTTGAATTCCCCGTTGGAGATTAAATTTCCGTTCATTTTTCCGGCATAAGAAATGCAGGAAGAAATTTGATTTATCAGGAGATTTGCTTCAATTTCTCTTATATCATAAGGGCTTCCATAAAAAATGTAAACCATTGCAAAAATTCCTCCTGCTACAATTATCAGAATCGCAAACCAATAGATTGAAACTATTTTATCCCCGCGTTTATGCTTTAGCATTTTCTCAATAGGAGGTATTAGGAACCCTCGGTTCTTATTTTTTAAAATTTTCATAGAGGGGTCTTATATCCGTTTATTTTAATTACATAATTATTTTCTGGGAAAATATCAGGATAAGCAGTAACATCAACATCGTTGAAAAAAGAGTATTCATATCCGCCTTTGTCGCTTAATCGAACTGTGACAATATTTCGGTTGCTGTCAATTTTCACAATGTCTTCTCTTTGCAGTCCGTTTTTTTCAGCAAGGATAAAACCTTCTTTCATGTTCAGTATCATTTCTGTCACAGGTTTTGAAGAATCAATTAATAATGCAATATTTTTTGCATAACTTTGTTCTAGGACAATTGCCCCGCTTCCCTGCCTGAATAAAAAAAGCAGAAGTATTGAAATAAAAAGAATGTTCAGAATAAGAAAGATTATATTTTCAACAAGAAGAACTCCACGTTTGTTTTTCATTTTTATTTTCATGCCAGAGTTTTAATTGATTCACAGTTCAGTAAGTCATAATCGTCAGTTGCAATTATTGAAGGAGTATAATATTGCTGTCCTGATTCTCCTATAACAGTTGTTCCGATGAAATGCCCCCCGACTCCTCCGACGACTGCAACAACAATTATTATTGGAATAGCAACTCCTGCAACTGCTAAAGCTAATGTTGCAATTCCTGCCCCTGCAGCAGCCCATTGTCCTACGCTGATTTTGCTGTATACTCCCATAGTAATTGAATAGTGTTTATTGAAATCTATTTCCCCAAAGGCAGATTTGTTAGTTAGAAGAGTTTCTTCAATTGCCTGTGAATTTTTCAATCCATTTAGATATTCAAGATAACTCTTATCTTCTGAAATTTCTGTTGTAGCAAGATAATTATAAAATTCATTTTGAGAGATCTTATTATCTTCAAAAATTTTTCCCATGCTATCATCAAATGTAATTTGCGAGCAGATAGAACAGTAAAGTTTAGGCAAAAGTTCTTCTCCAAGATAGTTAACTTTTCCTTCTCCAAACATCCACCAGCAGTCCGCCATTGCATTTGCTAATATGTCATAAGTTTCAGTGTCGCTTGCAACTTCTTTTACATCAAAACTTCCGCTCATTTTTTCACAGCTTCCGTCTTCTGTAAAACATAAATAACTTGTCTTACAGTTTAATGGAATCGATTCTCCAGGAATAACATTGCTTCCTCTCGTAAGAACAGAATTATGGCAAACTTCTTTTTCAGTTGTCGCTCCAAGATTTAGTCGGAAAATAAAAAATAAAACAACTACAAAACTTGCGATTAGTATTATCAATAAAACTATTTGCTGTGTTGTTATTTCCCCTCTTTTTTTATTCTTATTTTTCATAAGACTCCTATTTGTTTTAGCACAAAATATAATCCTGTAAGAGCTAAAATAAAGAAAGCAATCCAAATTATGTACTTTACTATTTCATCAAGGCTCATTACGAAAAAACCTCCAGTTTTTGTGTTTGTGGCAAATTTCCTGTCTGCAATGTTTGCTCATTTTTTTGTTATTTGTATTTGTTCATTTACTTTTTGGATTAAAATCTGCACTCCTGTTTTTTCAATTCTTATCGTTTCAAACTTTGCAAGATTCGGAATGTTTATGCATACTCCTTTGTCTTCGCATCTTTTTAATTGCCAGTCAAAAAATTCAAGGAGAGTTCTTTCACAAATGCAAAAGCAATTTTCATCAAGGCAGGAATTTGGTTTCGGTTCTTCTCCGACATAACTAAAGAGAAGCCATTCAGAAGGATTTGGTATTAAAATTCCCTCGCTGCTGTATTCTCCTCCGCTGTTTATTCTTTCAACTTCAGGAACAACGAGATTTTGAATGCTTGCATCCGCTTCCTTGAGTTTCTGTTCGCCTGTGACATTAAAATAAATTGCGACTAAAAGATAAATCAAAAAAGCAATGCAGATTACAGCAATTATAACTTTTAGAGTTTCTTCTCCCAACAAAAATGCTCTTTTGTTCTTGACAATTTTCATTATGCAAAACCTCCTTGGTTTGTATTTGTGCTGTCATTTGACTTTGTCGAATGAAGGGCTGATTTCCTATCTGCAATGAAATTTCCTATTTCTGTCATTTGATTAAAACTCCAAATATTTCAGGAGGAGAAAACCCCTGAAAAAATTCTATAATTTGCTCCTTGAAGAAAAAATAAATTCCAATAGTAACTGCTACAACTACAAGAATCCCCAAAATTATTTTTATCAATTGTTCTGTTGTTAATTCTGCCAAACTATCTTCCTCCAAAAATTTCTTTTATCCTGTCAATGAATTCAAATCCTTTTCCTCTTAACAAAAAGATGCTAATCATTATTATTGCAAGAATTACCAGCCCAATTAAAAGCCAAGGAAGATACTCGGAAATAATTCCTCTTTTTTTCATAATTGATAAAAGTTATAATACTATAAAAAGTTAATTAAAAATTATATAATTAAATTCCAGCCAAGAAGCTCCACCATGGTTTTTTGGTAGAAATAACCTCTCCAGAATTAGCATCTATTTTTTGTTCAACTTTTGCAGAAACAGAGATTATCCAAAATAATTTTCCTTCTTTTGTTCCAGAGATTGTATAAATTAATTTATCTGATTCAACTTCTAAAGTGACGTTGCTAATTTGAGTTGCAACAATCTTATTGCTGGATATTATTTCAGCAACAGAAATACTTGGAGGAGAAAGGCCAGCTGCCTCGGTAGTTACTGAAGTAGGAGGTATATTTGAAAGATTATTTACTGATGTTGATGGAGTTGTAGGGGGGTTAGTACTTGGTATTGTCCTACATTGATTTTGAATACAAGAAAATTCTTTACAACACTCTAAAGAAGAGGAGCAGGAAGAACGAAAAGATTTACAAGAAGTTTGATTTGTTTGGGGGGTTAAACAAACTCCTCCAGAGCATATAAGTCCAGAACAGCAATCAGAAGTTGCACTGCATGACTGAGTAGAACTTTGGCAAGAAGCAGAAGTTTGACAAATTGAATTACCAAAATTCCCTACACATGTTCCTTGACCTGGACAACAACCCGCTGATTGAGAGCAAGATTGTCCAGAATTTCTACATGATGAAACACAAGCATCATTTTCACATGCATATTGACAAAAACCAGAATTTACAGTAATAAATCCATTACTTCCACAAGAATACTCTTCAATATGAACATTATTCAAACAAAAGTCTGTAAAAGTAGACAAATTTCTGGATATACTATTTGCAAAATCTTCTTTACTAGCAGGAAGATTACTATCCATAGTACTTGTAGCAGTCCCTTTCATATTGTAATTTATTCCTCCGTCTGTATCTGTGCAAACAGGAGGAGTTTTACATTGATTATTAATGCAAGACAAACCAGAGCAACAGTCAACATTTGAAGAACAAGAACTTCCAGAATCAGAACAAGCAGTTTCACTGCATGCTCCATCTTTGCAAGAAATAGGGCATTCATAAGAATGCACTTCCCAACCCAAACCAGTTTGAGTAGTCTCGAGATTGCATATATACTCATTTAATATTTTACTTGTACTGCAAAAATCAGTTACTGAACTATTAAAGGGATTACTCCCTGGTACATCCGCAATACCACTGCTATTAACAGTTCCCTTTAAATTATAATTTAATCCTCCATCGCCATCTGTACATTGAATAACTGCAGAAATAAAACTCATTGATATAAATAAGAAACAAATTCCAAAAATCACTAACCCCTTTTTCATAGAATTAAGAGAGAGAGAGAGAGAGTTTAAATATATTTCTAAAGATTAATTTATCCTTTTCATAAATTGGTATAGAAAAATATTTAAATAAGGTTATTTAACATTATTTAATGGTATTAAAAACTTTTAATATTGATGAACAAACATACAAATCATTTTCAGAATTTTGCAGAGAACATGGAATGAGTATGAGCAAACAGATAGAACTCTTCATAAGATGTCAGATTGAAGAAAAACCAAAGATAAGAAAAGGATATTTAGCAAAATTAGACAAGATAAAAAAGGGAAATTTTGTAAAAGTAGCTGATTTTAAAAAAAGATATTTAAATTAATTAATTCTTGATAACAAATGTATGAATTAGAAATTTCTGATTTAGCAGACAAAAAATTCTATAAGATTGCAAAGAAAAACAGAATTCTTTTTGAAGCAATAACTAAAAAGATTGAAGAAATTAAGATGAACCCAGAACATTTCAAACCGTTAAGGAATGAGATGAAAGGACAAAGAAGAATTCACTTCGGGCATTTTGTATTAACTTTCGAAATTATTTATGAAAGAAAGATTGTAAGAATTTTAGATTTTGACAATCATGATAAAATTTATGAAAATAAATAATTTATTCTTTTTATGTCAAGTTCCCCAGCACAATTGACGTCAGGAAGAATAATGCAAGAACTGATAAAGTCGCTGTTACAGCATAAAGTCCTATTCCTGCTTTCAAGTTTAATCCAGTCTTGTTTGTTCTTTCAAGTTTGTCTTCTCCTGAATCAATGATGACAAGAGCGCCTGTCAGGATAAAAATTATTTCAATAAGATAAATTCCGATTATTATCTGAAGCAAATAAGGAGGAATCATTTTATCAAGCACAAAAAGTCCTGTTATTGCATTCAGATTTCCGACTCCTGCAATTGTTTCTGCCCCACCTGCCTGTGCTAAATCAAGTTTTCCTAAAATTGAAGTTATCATCGCTGCAAGTCCGATTACAACTCCTGACAATAACGGAGCAAGGAAAGTCATGTTGCTTTTCATGTCAGAAATAATTTCTGCAAGCATGTCCCTTAATCTGTCAGTGATTTTGTTTATGTTCTTGACATATTCTGAAATGCTTATCAGGCTTAATGCTGCAATATTCAATCCTTTTTTTGCAGATTCAACAAGAATTCTCATGCTCGTTGCAATTAATTCAGACGGATAATATGCAATTGCCCCCCGCTTCTCGTCGAAGATTGCGGTTTCAACAGACATTCCCATTTGCATGACATTGTAATTAACTCTTCTGAAAAAATCTTCTGTTTTCAGTCCTTTGGTTGCTTCTGCAACTTTGCTAAATGCAAGTTCTGGAGGAACTCCGTTTCCAATTCTGTTTCCAAGCTGGAACAAAGAATTGTTGAATTCAACTTCAAGCTGTTTTGTTTTTTCTCTTTCCTTGATTAATCCTTTTGTTTTATTTTTGAATGCTATTGCAAAAAATAACGCAACACCGACTGTGAAAAAAATTCCAAATATCAAAGCACCAATTCCAAAAGGTCCTGCTAATGCTCCTCCACCAATGTCTCTGAAACCAAAAAAAGATTCACTTCCAAAAAAGCTTAATCCAAGTTCAGCAAATGTGTAATCATTCTTTAATCCGATTGCAGTTGCTAATGGCGACTGGAAAAATAAAGGCAAAAGCCCGATGATAAAAAAAGGAATGCAAATCAGGAAAGCATTTAGGTAATGTTTCTTGTCTTTGTAAACAGGATAAAGAGGATTTCTTTCAATGAGTTCTGTTTCTCCGTATCCTCCTGGTCTCAGAGATAAAACCTTGTCAGTAAGATAGAAAACAAAAAAAGGAATTATCAAATTGAATAAAATCATAACATGATACCATTTCAGAAAATCTCCAACCATCGCTGAAGCAAGAGGAAGAAGAGCAAGTCCAAGGGTTGGAAGAACAACTCCAAGCATGTAAACATTTGTCAAGGGACTTCTTACTTCGTGAGTGAATTTAAGCATCTTGTCATAAACCCCGTCAAGAACTACCTGCAATGCTTTTTCCAAAGTCACAACTCTTTTTCCGTCGTCAGGTTCAAACAAACTGCTTTCAATCAGATGGAATGATTCAATAAATTCTGTGGAATAATCTCTCCATATTTCAAGATAATTATCCAGGCTTTCTTTTATCGTGGAAAATTTTCCTAATTCAACATCATAAAAAACTTTTTTGAAATCAAGTGCAAGAGGATATTGCAGATGCTGTGAAGCAAAAGAAATTGCTCTTTCCAGGTTGGGAGTGTGTCTCATGTAAACGACAATGTACAAAATCGCAGGAACCATTTGTGACGATGCTTTAAGTCTCCATTTGTTTGCCAGTCTTTGGGGGTATCCATTGATAAAATAAAAAAGAAATAATCCTGCAAACATTAACAGGACAAAAAAGAAAATAGGAAATTCCTGAGTAAAAAGCATTATTGCTACAGAAAACAAAAGTCCAACGAGGAAAACTCCAAAAAAAGAAACCATTGCAAGATTTATTGGCTGCCATGGTTCCAAATCAACATGCGCAATTTCAAGATATCTTTGAACCTTGGCTTGTTCTTTTTGAGAAATCTTAAGTTTGATAATTCCGCCAAGGCTTCTGCACCATTTTTCATATCTTGTAAGTTCAGGAGCAAGTTCTTCCTTGAATTTGGAATAACTCTGGCTGTAATTAACTTTCTCAATATCCTGCGTAGTTTTTATGCTCTGTTCAATTCGGGCAGCATGTTTCTTAAGAATATCATCTATGTTGGGTCTTCCGTCCATAATTCACCTCAGTATTTTAAATAGGAATAGAATTATAAATGTTTTTAGAAAAATTATTTTTTATTTTTAACTTTCTTTTTTCTCAAAAATAAAAATGCAAAAAATAATCCGCAAAGAAAAAAACATATAGCAAGCCATTTTGTGTCTTCGATTCCAATATTTCCAACGGCGTTCCCAGTCAGATTAGATGATACAAAAAATAATGCAAGAGTAAGTGCAAAAACTGAGGAAAATCCTAAAAATTTTTTTTCAAGTCCTCCTTTAATTCTTTCAAGACCGTGAAGCAATTTTTTACGTTCTGTTGTTATGCTTGCACGTTCTTTTTCAATCTCTTCTATTTCTTCTCTTCCAAAATATCTGCGAGCATGTTTAAGGGCGTTATCATAAGCCATTTCGGCTTTCGGAAGATTTTTTGTGCGATTCCAATATTCCCCTGCTTTTCTCCAGGATTCAATTATTTTTGAAGGAGATTTTCTGGCTCCCTTCATTTCTTCGTAATGAGCATCAGATTCATATTGTTTTGCTTTTCTTGAATATACATCTTCAACCATAATTAATCAATGCAAAATAAGTTTAAATAATTTTTCTCAGAATATTTTTGTTTTAATTTCCTGATTGAGCCATTTCTGCCATTATGCAAAAATTTCCTATTTTTTGTATCCGCAGGTTCACAAGAACCGAGGACACGAAAGAAATGGCTTAGAATTTTTTATTTTTAATTTCCTGATTGAGCCATTTCTGCCATTCGGGGAAAACTCTATCTCCCATAGGCAAACCAATTTCCTGTCTGACCTTATCAGAAATTTCATGAAATACATGATTGGACAAGGTGTTAAATCCTGCTTCAAGAATTTTGCTGTATCCTGTTTTTTTTGCAACATTTACTATTTCCTGTTTTATCTGCCCTCTTAATAAAATATTATCATAAATAGCATCCCAGTTTCCAGCCCACCCTTTTACGTTAGACGCAACGCTCTTGATAACCTCGCTGTCTCCATTAATCAAATCAGAGCTCGGTTCCAGTTCATCTTTTTCAATATTATAATTAAGCAAATCAACAAAACCTTTTTCGAGTTGAGGGTCTTCTTTCCAGTGCTTTCTCACTTCAGTAACCTGGACAACTCTTTTTATTGAGTGAAGTCCGTCAGCAGTTTTTATCGGATTGCATACGACAATTAAATCTGTCGCCTTGAAACTCGTCGCTGGAACTTCCAGGTCATTTACAACTCTGTCAAAAACTCCGTAAGGTGAAGCTCCGTGAATTGTTCCTGCAACAACATTAGCCAGTGCCCCAACTCTCATTGCTTCATAAAGAGCTTTCGCCTCAACACTTCTTACTTCCCCAATTATCAAACATGAATCACCAAGACGCAAACTCGTCCTGATTCCGTCATCAGCAGAAACTTCTGTTGTAGTTTTCAAAAGTGCAGAACGAACTTTCATTCTCAGAATGTCATATTCCAGTTTTCTCAGAGATTCAACAGGCAGTTCAAGCGAGTCTTCAATAACAATAATTCTGTTCTTTGGAATAATCTCCAGCATCAGACTTCCAAGCAGAGAAGTTTTACCTGAACTTCTTGTTCCAGCGACTAAAAGAGTTCTTGCTCCGTCAATTAAAAAACTAAGAAGCCCCGCAGTAAAAGAATTCAGCATTCTGTTGTTTACATAAAGAGGAAGTGTCCAGGGCTCTTCTCTGTGTCGTCGTATTGCATATGCGAGTCCGTCAGGAGAAAGAGGATTTTGAATGATGGCAATTCTCGCTCTTAATTTTCCGATTTCCAATTGTGTATCAAGAATTGGATTTGCTTCATCTAACGGCCTTCCTGAAATCATTCTGAATTTTGCAGCCCAGGAATCAATGTCTGATTGGCTTGGAAGAATATTCGTCTTGCATTCATCATAGTCCTGATGCCTGACGTAAATATTTGTCATGGGAATAGGAGCGTTCAGCATTATGTCCTGCAATTTTTTGTCCTGAAGAATTACTTCAACAAGCCCAAACCCAATTGTCTGCCTGACAAGTATCGTCGCAAGTTTGTTCAGGTCAGCATAATTAAGTTTTATTCTCTGAGTCTGCGACAGGTCCTGAAGCAAATCTTTTGCAATATTAAAAAAAACATTTCTTATTCTTTCAATATCAGTAAATTCTTCGGCTTTCGGCTGGTGTTCAATCAAAACTCCTCTCGCAAGATTCAGAAGGATGTTGTAATCTTCATCAAGAGAATTTTCAGGAGGATTGATATGATAAATTAATTTTGATTCATCTTTTCTTTTTAAAATTGTGACTGTTGAAGTGTCAAAATCTTCTCCGATAGTGTACTGGTCAATAATTTCAGCATCTGCAGGTATATCATAAACTAGTCTAGTAAAAGTAAAATTTGGAATTACATCTGCTTTCAAGATTTTGTCATATATTGTTCTGTCTCCTTTCTTATAACCGTCAAAATAAGGAATAAGCTTTTGTATTATTGCAGTATTCTCAAGAAGAGCCAAAATTTTTTCAAGAAGGTGCATGTAACTTTCTATGTCATTTCGGTATTGCTGTTCTGACCTGTCAAAAAGAATTTTTGTTTGAATAATAATTTTCTTGATTTCAAAATATGCAGAAACAGGATCTTGTCTCAACAGAAATAGAAAAGAAAAAATTTCGTTATATCTTTGATTAAAATATGGGCTGTTGTTAGAAGTAAGTTTTTCATGCGACAAAATTTTTTCCTGTCTTAAAAGATAAACATAAAGATGCGCAATTTCAAGAAGGAACATAGTTTCCTGATTGTCATAATTATAATTTTTCTGCTGTGCAAAAATAATTCTTGAAACCCCTGGATTTTCAATTAAGGCATCCATTGTTCTCGCCATAACTTCCGGATAATCAGCAAGGCTGGGAACAAAAGGCGCACCAAGATAATTAATATGAAGAACATCTTCTCCTCCTTCTCTTCTTACTTCATAAGAATATAATTTCTCACTCTTTTCTGACATAAAAAGAAAAAAGCGAAGAAGTTTAAAATATTTTGTATACAAAGAAATTTAAACTTCTCATTCATTAGTTGGTTATGGCGCAGGAGCAAATAGATTATGCAGGACAATTTCTTGGGGATATGAATTCAAAAGTTCGTGATATTGAAGAAAAACAAAAAATAGCAAGAGACAGAATTTTGTTGATTGGGCAGAATCTGATTGAAACAAAAGAAGATTTGAACAAAAAAATGCTTGAACTAAAAAAAGATGTTGAAACAATGAAACAAACATTAGGAAGATTGTCTTCTTTTATAGAAACAATGTCAAGCGAAGTTTCAAAATTTGCAAAGAAAGAAGATTTGGAAATTCTCACAAAACAGGCAAAAATGTTTCAGCCTATGGATTTTGTAAGAAAAGAAGATTTAAAAAAATTAAAAAATTAATAATAAATAAAATGGGAACAATAGATGATGTGATGGCTTTGAAAAGGCAGGGTTTTTCTGATCAGGATATTGTAAATGAATTGTCTCAACAGGGAATTTCTCCGAGGGAAATAAATGACGCTCTGAAACATGCGCAGATAAAAAATGCAGTTGCAGATAATGATTATAATCAAGGGGAAGGTATGGAACCTTCAATAATGCAGGGAGAAGAAATGATGGCTGCTCCAGCTCCCCAGGATATGGGTGCAGAATATGTTCCTCAGCAAGAACAGCAATACTATCAGGCAGGGGGAGAAGGTGGCGGTTACGAGCAATATGCACCTGCTCCTGCAGCAGTTGACACAGATACAATAATGGAAATTTCAGACCAGATTTTCTCAGATAAAATAAAAAAATTCCAGAAAGTCCTCGACGCAACTTCAGAAGCTGCAATTGTTCTCCAGTCAAAGTTTGAAAATATTTCTGAAAGATTAAAAAAAATAGAAGCAACAATTGACAAGCTGCAGATTGCAATTCTTGAAAAAGTCGGCTCTTACGGACAGAATCTTGAAAGCATTAAAAAAGAAATGTCAATGATGAGCGATTCATTTTCAAAGATGGTTTCTCCTTCAAGAGAATCAAGAAGACAGGAAAATGTTCCGGAATATTCTGAAGAAGAATCAAATGAAGAAAGAGTAAAAAGAATTCCTAGAAAAAGATAGTTCTAAAAAATTTAATAAAAGATTATTCTGTTCTCCACATAGGGGGGTGATATGTATGAGTAGTAGCAGTTCCTTCTTTAGATTTAGAAGAGCTTCCAATTATTATAAATATAAATATTGCAAGAATAATTCCTCCGATTATTACAGGGAAATATCTTTCCCAGAATTCTGCTGACTGCCATCCAATTGCTCCTGTTGATTGAATAATTATAACTCCAATCATCAAAACACCGACGCCAAGAAGGATGTAATCTACAATTTTGCTCTGGGCAGGAGCAAAAAGTCCTACAAGAATAAATATTCCGAGGATAATTGCCAATGCTACTCCGACACGTGGGAAAATTTGTGCGAAAAAAGTAGGAACAAAATCAAACTGCAATGCCATAAATGCAACAGCCAAAGCAATTATTCCGTTTACAGCTTTGTTGTCTTTGAAAACTTGCGTCCTCGTCAAAATTCCAAAAACAAGTGCAAAAAGTAACATGAATGGAAGAAGATAACTGAAGAATCCCATTTCCTGCCATTTAGTAAGCAAATCTCCAATGGCTCCCTCTCCAAAAAGACTTGCACCTTGCAGAAACACCAGCCCTTTTAACATACAAGAAAATATGAAAATATGTTTAAATATGTTTCGTTAAAAAAAATAAATTTTATTTCTTTTCGCCGCCAAATCCCTTCATTACCAAAGCCAATGCGATTGCAATTACAATCAGGAAAACTGCATTAGTGAAAACTGTTCCGCCGATTCCGCCTGATAAAAATGCCTGCACATTATCCCATAATCCAGTTGCCCAGATAAAAGCGACGGCAAATGCAATAGCAACAAGAATTCCTAATCCCCATTTCATCCATCCTGCTGGCTTGAATCCTTCTTTATCTCCGAAGATAAATCCCCATATTAATAATACAACAAAAACAGCGACGATAGTTACTGTCAAGAATAAAATTAAATTTGATACAACAAGAACAGGATAAATCGCTCCGACGAAAATCAAACCAATTACAAAAGCAACAAGTGCATGAATCTGTTTTTTCTCGCCGAGAAGTTTTGTCTTTTCAAGTATCGCGAATATGATGAAAAAAACTAGCAGGAATGGTAAAAGAAATTTTGAAATAACTTCATACTGCAAAAATGTCATTACGCCGTCTGCCATTATAATTTATCTCCATCCATAGATATGATAATTAAATTGTTTTTATAAATCTTACTTTTAATTTAGAATTATATCAAATCTTCAGGAATTTCTTCAATGTTAGAATCCGGATTTGGCAAAGCAGCTCTGTTGATTAAAAAAACATCTCCGACAGCCTTTACAAACTGGTGAGGAATTATAACTCCTCTTGCTCCGCCAATCATTGAAATGATGCTTCCACCAACTTTTATTCTCCAGCCGTCAATTCTGTTGTCAGAAAAATTTGCTTCCTCAATTTCTCCGAAAAAATCTCCTGAATCAGTATAAACTTTGTTCCCGATAACCTCACTGACTTTTTTTATTCTCATGAATAAATCTATAACATTCTATTTAAATAGTTTTCCATAATATAAAATATAAATATTAATAGGAGATATTAGGAACCTTTTTGATTCCAGTCGCTAACAGCAAAAATATTATTAGGAGGCGAGCGATTTCGCGAGTGCCAGTTTAATTTATTTGCAACAAGCGGGGTCGCGAGTTATTAGGAACCATTGATTCTTATATTGGATAAATTTATAAAAAACGGCCCCCAACTAAAAACATGCTAAACAAAAAAGAGATATTTCCTATTTTATTGATTATTGTAATCATAAGTTTTTCTGTAAGTCTGTCTTTGGATATGACTGAAGACTGGAAAGCAATTGGCGGAACTCTGCTCGCAGTTTCAATTGTCATTCTTGCAAACATTTTCACAAAAAAAGTAATTGCTTATAATCTTGATTCAGAAATAGAAATGAAAATCTGGGAAGTTGGAAAATATGGTTTCTCAAAGGAAAAGTATTCAAAAAAACCTTTCCCATTGGGAGCTTTTCTTCCTATTCTTTCAAAAATAGTTTTGTTTCCTTTCAATAGTTTAGTATGGATGGGTTCTCTTATTTTCGACGTAAAACCAAGAGTTTACAGAGGCGCAAAACGTCACGGATTATACACCTTCTCTGAGATAACAGAATATCATCTCGGGCTCATTGCAGCTTCGGGAATTGTAATAAATTTGATTCTTGCAGTGATTGGATATTTCCTCGGCTTCCCGCTTTTTTCAAGATTGAATATCTATTTTGCATTTTTTAACATTCTTCCGATTTCAGAACTCGACGGAAACAAGATATTTTTTGGAAATTTAATTATGTGGAGCTTCCTCGCAGCATTAGTTTTGATAGGAATGCTTTTTGCTATTTTTGTAATATAAATTATAATCTTCATTTGCGAAGTACAAATTAAATCCCCGTCGGGCGGGAGGGCGGGAATGACTGAGCAAACTATTTAGGATAAAGAAAATGGAATTTTTAGAAAAAATTACTCCGAGAGAATATCAGCAAAAAATATTCGAAAAGTGCATTAATAAAAATTGCCTTGTTGTTCTTCCGACAGGGCTAGGTAAAACTCTCATTGCACTTATGCTTTCAATAGAAAGAATGAAAAAATTTCCCGGAGAAAAAGTTCTTTTCCTTGCTCCTACAAAACCTCTTGTCGAACAGCACTTGGATTATTTCAAAAAACATCTTTCTGAATTATTTGGGGAATTAAATTTATTTACAGGACAGATAAATGCTGAAGCAAGAAAAAAACTCTGGCAGAATACCGACATAATTTTCTCAACTCCGCAATGCATTGCAAATGATTTGAAAAACAGATTGTATGATTTGAAAAATGTTTGTCTTCTCGTCGAGGATGAAGCTCACAGATGCATAAAAAATTATGATTATAATTATGTTGCTCAGAAATACAAAGAACAATCAGAGCATCAGAGAATTATCGGAATGACTGCTTCTCCGGGTTATGACAAAACTAAGATTAATGAAATATGTAGGAATCTTTCAATTGAAGAAGTTGAATTGAAAACCAGGGATTCCCTGGATGTAAAACCTTATTTGCAGGAATTGGAATTTGACAAGAGAGTTATAGATTTTCCCGAAGAGCTTAATTTACTAAGAGATAGTTTGAAGAAAATTTTTAATTCTTATATTCAGGATATAAAAATGCGCGGAGTATTCTGGGCAAATCCGTCAAAGATAGGATTGATAGAACTTCAGAAAAAATTAATGGCGACAATTTCCCACGGAAATAAAAATTTTAATTATATGCTTGCAGTTTCTTCCTGTGCAATTGCAATAAAACTCCAGCATGCTTTGGAACTTCTTGAAACCCAGACTCTTGCAAGTTTCAATGAATATCTGAAAGAATTATTCAAGCAGGCAGTTAATAAAAAAAGCAAAGGGATTGTAAAACTTGTCAGCAATCCGGAATTCAGTTCTGTTTATATAAAATCAAATGAACTTCTCGCGAAAGGAATTGAGCATCCAAAAGTTGAGGAATTAATTAAGATAATAGAAATTGAAAGATTCAAAAATGAAAAAATAAAAGTTATTATATTCACGCAATTCAGGGATACAGCATCAATTATTTCAAAAAAATTAAATCAGATTGAGGGGATAAATTCAAAAGTTTTCGTCGGACAGGCAAAAAAAATCTCATCAAAAGGAGAGAGCACAGGATTAAATCAGAAAGAGCAGAAAAAAATTATACAGGATTTTTCTGCAGGAGAAATAAATGTGTTATGTGCAACATCAATTGCAGAAGAGGGGCTTGATATCCCTGAAGTAAATATCGTCATTTTTTATGAGTCTGTTCCTTCGGCAATAAGAAAAATTCAGCGAGGAGGAAGAACAGCGAGATTAATGGCAGGAAAACTTATAATGCTGATAACAAGAAGCACGCGGGATGAAAGTTTTTATTATGTTGCAAATGCAAGAGAAAAAAAGATGCATAAATCAATACAGGATATAAAAGATGATTTTTCTAATGGAAAAAAAGATTTCAATGATGTTCAGAAAACCTTATAGAGATTTTTCTAGTTTTGATTTTCCAGATTCTACTTTCTCAACAAGAGGTATAGAATCATTTTTCTTACTTATATATCCTAACTCAGAAGGGGTCTTGACATTAAAAAAAAGAAGGATATTCTGATAATCCAAATTCCTCACGCCAATCAACAGCACCCGTCCTTATTTTATAATTTTTATCAACCATATTGTTATTTTATTTCAAAAGTTTAATTATTTATATGATGAAAAAGAGGTGATACAATTCCTTTCCCGGGGGTGGGCGGGGGGCTAACAACTCTATAATATAAATCCTTATAAAAAATAATTTCTGAAAATAAATATGGCACGGATTATCGGAAGAGGTTTTTCTTTTGATGATGTTCTTATTGTTCCAAAATATAACAAAATTCTTTCAAGAAAAGATGTTGATTTGAAAACTCGCGTGACAAGAAATTATACAATTGATATGCCTATTGTCGCGGCAAATATGGATACTGTCTGTGATTCAAAAATGGCAATTGCCCTCGGGAAACTTGGAGGATTAGGAGTTATTCATAGGTTCATGACAATAGAAGAACAGGCAAGACAAGTTGCAGAAGTAAAAAGTTACGGATTGATTTGTGCAGCTGCAATCGGAGTAAAAGATGTTGAAGAAAGAGCAGAAGCTCTTATAAGATCAGGATTGGAGATCATTGTGATTGATATTGCTCATGGGCATTCAAAATATGCAGGAAAAACATTGGATTATCTAAAAGAAAAATATCCAAATGTTGACATAATGGCAGGGAACATTGCAACAAAAGATGCAGCAGAATATTTTTTGACTAAAGGCGCCGACGCTGTAAAAGTTGGAATAGGTCCTGGTTCTATGTGCACGACAAGATTAATGACAGGGGCAGGAATTCCGCAATTAACTGCAATAATGGATGTTTACGAAGCAACAAAAGGAGAAATTCCAATTTGTGCCGACGGTGGAATAAAAAAACCTGCTGACATTGTAAAAGCATTAGGGGCAGGAGCAGATACAATAATGTCTGGATATATTTTCGCAGGGACAGACGAGACTCCAGGGGAAATAATTGAAGAGAATAATAAAAAATTCAAGATTTATAGAGGTTCAGCAAGTTATGATGTTGCAGTAAAAAAAGCAGAACTCGACGGGGATTTAAATAAAAAAATAATTAGCATTGAAGGAGAAAAAACTTTGATTCCTTACAAAGGTTCAATATTCCCGATAATAGAAAAATATCTCGGAAGTCTCGCATCTGGTATGACTTATATTGGAGCTAAAGATATGAAGAGTTTAATTGGAAAAGCAGATTTTATTGAGATAACAAATTCAGGAATAGAAGAAAGCAAAGCAAATGGAGTTTTAAAATGCGAATAACAATTTCAGGTTTTCCAGGGGCAGGAAAAGGAACTTTAAGAAAAAAACTTTCTGAAGAATATAATATCCCTTCATTTTCCGTCGGAGATTTGCGAGGGGAATTTGCAAAAAGCAGAAATATGACATTGGAGAAATTAAATGAATTAGGAAAAAAAGACCCAAGAACAGATTTAGATGCAGATGATTATCAAAAAAAATGGGCCGAGGGAAAAGAGTCATTTATTCTGGAAGGAAGATTATCTTATCATATTTTTCCTGAATCAGTACGAATTTTTTTAACAGTTACTCCGGAAATTGGAGCCAAGAGAATTTTTCTTGATAGAAGAGATGATGAAAAAAATTATAATACGATTGAAGAAAAAATAAAAATGAACAGAGAAAGATGTGAAAGTGATATTGAAAGATATTCCAAAATTTATGGAATTAAAAATTGCTATGATGAGAATCAATTTGACATAATTGTAGATACAACAAAAAGAACTGCAAGTCAGGTTTTCAGATTTGTCAATAAAAAGATAATAGATTACAATCAAAAAATGAATCCTCCGACATTTTATATTGGACATCCGACGAGATTAAAGGGAGATAAAGAGTTTATAAAAAAATTAGAGGATACTTCAAAAAAATTTAATATAAAATTTTTCAATCCGTTTATAGATAATAAAGCCGAGAAAAAAAATTCTCTCGGAGAAAAAAGTTATTCAAGTTTTACTGAAGAAGAAGCAAATGCAATGGCAGAAGGAGATCTTATCGGAATTTTGGACAAAAAAATAATTGGAGGTATATTTTTTTATAATGGGGATTTTACTGTTGGGACACAGATGGAATCACTAACTTCTTTTCTTGCAGGAAAGTTAAATTTTATAGTTACATCGAAAGGAGAAAAAGAATTTTTGAGATATCATCCTTTTTTTAGATACTTGAAAACAGAAATATTTCCTGATTTTGAAGATATGGAAAAATATTTTTCTGAGAATAGAAATGATTTGTTTATAAAATTAAGAGAAGTGCGTGAGAGATGGAATCAGAATCCAATAACAAAAAAATTATATCACGAGATGATGAAGAACAAAGTTTATCTTGGAAGATGATTAATAAAACCCTTTGATATCTTTGTCATCAGTTGAATAAGCTTCTTTAATCCAGTCATTAACTAAAAAAGATTGTATATTTTTATCAGACATTCTTATTACAACTTTTTCTATCCCTGCATTAATAATCGCTTTCTGACATCCTTTGCAAGGCTGAGAATCAGAAAGTCCTTCTCTGTCTCCTGAATATTCTCCAGCAATGTAAATTATAGAACCAAGAGTTCCCCCATTGTTTCTTGCTGCATTTACAATTGCATTAACTTCAGCATGCATTGGTCCTGCCCGGCATAAGTCATAATTTTTGCCTGCCTGTGCGTTATGTTGATTTTTCAAGCATCCAAGTTCAAAACAATTAGGAGCCCCTCTTACAGGCCCATTATAACCACAGGAAATTATAGAATCGTCTTTGACAATAATTGCGCCAAAATGTCTTCGGTTGCAGGTGCTTCGCTTGCTTGTTTCAAGTGCAATGTTTAGGTAATAATCCTCTTTGCTTGGTCTTTCCATATAAAGAATAAAAATTCATGATATAAAAACATAATTAAACTGAAATATATAGTTTTAAAAGGGAAATTGACGGTCAAGAAACCGTAGGTGTCTTACCATGAAAGTTGTTCATACAAAACCCATTTTTGATATTTTCTCAAAAAGACCAGAAAGAAAAAAAATTGGAATAGAAAAACAGAAAGTTATTGCAGATTATCGTGAAAAAAATTCCTTGGTTGCATCTGAATTGATTGCTCTTGGAATGGAAGTTGAATTTCGGGAATTGAAAGTCGCAGATTATCTTGTTAATGATATTGCAATTGAAAGAAAGACAATTTCTGATTTCATTTCGTCAATGTTAAGTAAAAGAATTATTCGACAGTTAGAAGAAATTCAGCAATATGAAAAGAAATTTCTAATAATAGAAGGAATTGATGAACAAGAACTTTACAGCGACGATAATCTTGAAGGAATTCATGCAAATGCAATTCGTGGATTTTTGCTTTCAATTATTTTAAAATTTAAGGTGCCAATAATTTTTACAAAGAATTATGAGGACACTGCAAAATTTATTAATGTTCTTGCAAGAAAAAAAGTAAAAGAATCATCACTGAATGTTTCAAAAAAAACTTTGAATAAAAAAGAAAGAATGCAATTTATTCTTGAATCATTTCCGGGAATTGGCCCGAAGACAGCAAAAAAGCTTCTTGCAGAATTTAAGACAATAAAAAATATAATGAATTCTCCGAGGGAAGAATTGGAAAAAATTATTGGAAAAAAAGCAGAAGTTTTTAAGATTGTTGAGGAAGATTATTAGATAAATAGTCTAAAATTTGTTCTTCACGAAATTTATCTATTCTCCAAACCATTGTTGAAGGTTTTTTATGTCTGCTATCAATAAAATCATAAATTAATCTTACAATTTTTCCTTCTTCACTTCCATTAAAAGAATTTACCCATCCAATAAAATGAGCATAAGTCTTATCGTTATAGTTTTCTTCTGCTTCAGAAAGAAGTTTAGTTGCTTTTTCTAAGTCCATTAAAATATAATATGCACTTTTTTGTTTTTAAAAAAATAGTTATAACAAAATATTCTTTGCAATGCAAAAATTATATAAAACCAAATTTGCTTTATTAGTTATATTTTCAACTATAATAATTCACTTAGAATTTTTGCGCCAAGTTTAACAGTCAAATTATTATTTTTCCTGTCTTCCTTTTCATTAATTTCAACAATATCAATTGCCCTCAAAGTTTTTATTTTTTTCATTCTCTGAATTAAATAAATAAATTGTCTGCTTGTCAATCCTCCAATTTCAGGATAAGCAGTTGAAGGGGCAAAAACTGGATCAATAATATCAATGTCAACTGAAATGTAAAGTTCTTTCCCGTTTGAAAATTCCATTATTGTGTCACAAATATCCGGCAAATCTTCAGTAAGAGAATTCATTAAAAGAGTTTTGATTTTGTTCTCTTTGATAAATTTAATTTCGTTTTTTTCTATATTCCTTGCTCCGACAATCAGAACATTTTCAGAAGGAAATCCATCTTCAACCAATGCCCTAAGCCATTCCTTCGTCCTCGGCTTGTCTGGGGACGAGGCCTGAACTTGTTCAGAGCCCATTTCCATGCAATCAGCATGAGCGTCAAAAATAATCATGCAGGGTTTTTTCCTCTCTCTTTTGCAATTCTCTAAAAAAGCTTTTCCCGTCGAATAAGTAATAGAATGGTCTCCTCCAAGAAAAATTACTTTCGGTTTTTCTTCAAAAATTTCAAGAGAATTCTCATAAATCAATTTGTTGCTTAATTCAAGATTAGAATTGTCTAAATGAATTTCCTCTAAATCAAGAAGAGTTATATCTATGGGAATTCCCTGTTCATTGCTGTGAATTTCTTTTAAGGATTCAATAATTGCATTTCCTGCTCTCTCGCATCCTTTGGTTTTTCCTTCTCCGTTAATTCCAGGAACTTTTACGATGAACATTAAAAGGGGTAAGAAATGAAATTTAAAAAATTATGTTAATTATCCAGCCAGGTGCTCATTAACAGCAGTATCAACTTCACTGAAGAGTTCTTCATTTGTAGAAACAGATATATTTCTAACTTCTCCAGGATTATTGCCTCCACTAGTTAAAATTTCTTCTTCACTTAGAAAGTGAACTTTTCCTGAAGAAGAGTATAAATAAATCCCTATTAAAACTGCAACTATTAATATTGCAATTAAAGAAATAATTATGATTTTTTTATTTTTCATTCTATACTAAAGTCCCTGCCGACAAAAATCCTACCTGTTTAATCACTTTAAAAGATTCTTCATTGTATGAACTTCCTTGTGCTGTCAATTTACCTTTCACAGGATCAAAATTTAAAATTAATTTACCTACATCTCCCCCACTAGCTTTAATAGAAGTCAGTCCTAAAGATCCATCTGGACCAAGATAATCCCAAGTTTCTATTGAACCGCAATTTTATTTTTTAACACAATCATTATTACAATTAACAATATCAATTCCTAGACCAAGACAATCCCTTCGACAATTTGAAGATTCTTCTGATGGACCTTCTGATTTATAATTAGGACAACCAGAGGTTATAAGTTTATAGCTCTGAGCATAGTAAAAATTTGTGCTCTCAAAAAGATATTGATTTTCTATATTATTTTTTACATTATTTAGAAAAAATATCCCACCAGAGTTATCTCCTCCAGTATCAAACCATAAATATGAAACAACAAAAATTTCTCCAGATTCTGATTCTAGCATAGCAGACCAGATAGGTTTAATAGAAACAAATTCTTCTGGATGTTTTACCTTTTCAGCATAAAGCATTGCAGAAACAAAACCCATCATCACCAATAAAAAACATAATCCAAAAATCACTAACCCCTTTTTCATAACCATTGAAGAGAGAGAGAGAGTTTATAAATTTTATTAAAAATCTTGGAAATTATTTCATTGAAAGATATAGAAAAATATTTAAATAAGATTATTTAACATTATTTAATGGTATTAAAAACCTTTAATATTGATGAACAGACATACAAATCATTTTCAGAATTTTGCAGAGAGCATGGAATAAGTATGAGTAAACAGATAGAAATTTTCATAAAATGCCAAATTGAAGAAGAGCCAAAAATAAGAAAAGAGTATTTGGAAAAATTGGATAAGATAAGAAAAGGAAATTTTGTAAAAGTAACAGATTTTAAAAAAAGATATTTAAGTTAATTAATTCTCATTAATCAATGTATTAACTAGAAATTTCTGATTTAGCAGATAAAAAATTCTATAGGATTGCAAAGAAAAACAGAATTCTTTTTGAAGCAATAACTAAAAAGATTGAAGAGATTAAGATAAATCCTGAACATTTCAAACCATTAAAGAGCAATATGAAAGGGCAAAGAAGAATTCATTTTAGGCATTTTGTATTAACTTTTGAGATTATTTATGAAAGAAAGATTATAAAAATTTTAGATTTTGATCACCATGATAAAATTTATGAGAAATAAAAATAAAAAATTTTTCTTAAAAAAAAAGAGATGATAACAATTTCTTTTCCGAGGGTGGGCGGGTGGGAAAAAGTAAATTCTATGCTACTCAGGAACCAGCGCCAAAAAGCTGTAATTTTTTATTTTCGCTAATTCCCTAACATCTTTTAATTTTACTTCAGAAATATTTTTCTCGTATTCATAAAATTCTTTTGCATCTCCATCGATTTCTTCAAGAAGAAGATTAATGAGTTGTGTCTGGGAATCTTCCATTGAGATATGATAATTTCCAATCAATTGTTCTTTTACTTGATTTAACTCTTTTTCAGTAATGCCTTCATATACCTTTTTGAATTCTTCAATAATTATTTTCTTGACAAGTTCCATATTTTCCTTTGTTGTTCCAACATAAATTATATTGTATGCAAAAAATTTGTTTATGTTAGAATCTCCTTTCACAGAATAAGCAAGATTTCTTTTTTCTCTTATCTCACTAAAAAGCCTTGATGACATTCCGCCTGCCATTAAAGTTCCCAGAACTTCCGCAGCATAACTTTTCTTGTCAGAGGATAATGGAACATGGTAAGCAAGAACAAGATTAACCTGGTCAATTCCTTTTCTTTTCTCGATTCTTGATGAATTTTTTTTGGAAAAATTAAGTTTTGGAACTTTTCCTTTTATGTTGCCAAAATTTTTCTCTGCAAATTCAACAATATCATTAAAGTCGGCATCTCCCACAATTCCAAGAATCAAATTATTCGGCTGGTAAACTTTCTTAAATTTTTCAATAATTTTTTTTCGGTCTATGGATTTCATTGTGTCATAAGTCCCAATCAGATTTTTCCCAAGAGTTCCTGTATATAATTCCCCTTGTATGCTGTCAAGGACGTGAATATGAGGGTTATCTTTTCTCATTTTGATTTCTTCAAAAATTACTTTTCTTTCTTTTTCCAATTCTTTTTCGTCAAATAGAGGATTTTTTATCATGTCGCTCAAAACTTCAAGAGCAATTTTCAAATGCTTGCTCGGCATCTTGCACCAATAAGCAGTAATTGTCTCGTCAGTAAAGCCATTCAAATCCCCGCCGTTCTTTTCAATTTCCTCAGCAATTTTTTTTGCATCTCTGCTTGGAGTTCCCTTGTAAAGCATATGCTCAATAAAATGCGAAATTCCTTTCTCAGAAAGAGATTCATTAACGCCTCCGTTTCTTACAGCAATAGCAACGCTGACAATTGGAAGATTTCTTTTTTCAAAAAGAATTGTCATTCCGTTTTTCAGGACTTTTCTGTAAAATTGGGGAGTCATAAAAAAGAAAAAGGAGTTGGATATATAAATTATTTGCTAAAGATAAGATATCTTTCTCCCCCAAGTTCAAAATCATCTAGAATATTAAAGTTCTCCTTAACAAAATCAACAATCCAGTTTCTCTTTGCTTTAAATCTCTCACGACTTCCCAAACTTCTAGTTGAAAAACTTACAACAACTTTATCTGCTAAAGGCACAATTTCGGAAATCAGTTCTTTAGAATAATTTGGCTTCAAACTTTCTAATGCATCAATTACTTTAAACAAAAAAACAATTTTGGGTTTTTTTTCTTTCTTTATAATTTCTTTTACTTTTTCTTTTTCAAACAAACTCATATGAATTGCTTTTCCATTTAATTTATTCTCCTTGAAATAATAATTCATTAATTCATCAAGTTGACCAACAGATTCAACGGCAGTATATTTCATTTTTTCTCCAAAATATTTATATGAAAATCCGTTAATTCCTGCACCCAAATCAATAACGCTTGCTTTTTTATCATTGTTGAAAATTCTTTGATAAATTTTTTCGTAATAAGGCAATCTTTCTCTCGTAGAAATATGTTTCCTCAAAATCCATTCTGGTTCTTTGTTTTTCAAGGACAAAAGTTTCTGGCTGATGAAAGCGCTGAAAACTTTTCTTAATAATTCTTTTGTCAGTTTTATTTTCTCATCTTCACTTGCTTGCCTTTTTTCATAATGTTCAAAAGCAATTTCAATATCCTTTTCAGGAAGTTGTGAAAATTCTCTTTTCTCTCGTATTTTTTCAAGAATCTGTTTATTCATAAAATAAATAAGAAATAGAAATTTAAAAATTATAACTTAAACATTTCTTTCCTATTGGAAAAAAATTCTTTTAAATCAATTTGCATGATAACACCAGAATCTAATTTTCTTTCTGTCTTTTTTCCATTTTCATGATATTCTCTTTTAATTGCAGTTTTTAACAAATCTAAAATTTGATTTTTTCCTTCTTTGATTGAAGGATTATATTTCATGTTTTCTACAAATTCATCAGTTAGTTCCAAATATGCACCATGAGAAATAACTCCATCTGTCTGGTTTATTATTCCCAATCTTTTTTCTTTCTCCTTTATTAAAGAATGAACTTCAAATTCTGTTTTTCTTATTTTATCAAATATTGATAATTGTTCTTTTTCTATTTTTTTAGTAATCTCTTCAGTGATAGGAAGATAATAATTTAATAATTTTTGTAATTGAACATATCTCCAGCCTTCTAGTTGTTGTAAAAAAGGAATTGTTTCTTTATCTCCCAGGTATAATTCCAATCTCGGTTTTTTTGTTTGAAATGTGGTGCTATGACTGCCAAAACAGCCATGTGTGTAAGAATCTTCAGGCACAACAGGGGGTTTATCAAGAAAATATAATATCCCAAATAGATTGTTAAAATCAAAAAAACCTCCGTTTTTATTTTCATAAAAATCTCTTTCAAAAGTATGCCCTAATTCTAATGAACAAGATTTGTTAATTCCCAAAAGAAAACTTCCAATCATCTCGCCTTTGAAAGGGAATCTTGTTTCAGGAGTTATAATTCCTGCATAAAGAGTTTCTCTTTGAGAATACCAGACGGGATTCATTCCAGAAGAAGATTCAGAATAACCTCTTGTTAATGCTCCAATTAATTGTCCTTTAAATTGAGAAATTTTTTCATTGAAAGGAGCTAATTTTTTTTCTAAAAGTTTTTCAGGGGTTATTTTTCGTTCATTGCAAGTTTTTTTAATCTCTTCAATTTCAGATTTTGAAAACATAAAATAAATATAAAAAAATAATTTAAATAGATTATTATCCTGTAAGATATATGGCATCAACAAACCAGTCTCCTTTTTATCAGAAGGCAGAAGAAAAGTTTTTAGCAGCGCAAACAGATGAAGAGAGGCTTACTTATCTTGAAGAAATGATGAGGGAATGCCCAAAACATAAGTCTTCTGAAAAGATGCTTGCAAATCTTAAAACAAGATATATCAAATTAAAGAAGAAAATTGAAACAGAAAAAAAATCGAAAAAATCTTCTGCAAGAGCAGGAATAAAAAAAGAGGATATGCAAGCAGTTATAATTGGGAATACCAAGACAGGGAAATCTTCTCTTATTTCTTTTCTTACAAATGCCAAGCCAGAGAGTGCAGATTATGGATTCACAACTAAAACCCCTATAATTGGAATGATGGGGCATAAGGGAGTAAGCATTCAGATGATAGAAGTTCCTGCAATTGAATCAGAATATTATGACAGGGGAATTGTAAATTCTGCAGATACAATTTTGATTTTAATAACAAATTTGTCTCAGATTTCTGAAATTGAGAAAAAGATTGAACGTGCTTCAGGCAAGAGAATAATTGTTTTTAACAAAATAGATTTGTTTTCAGAAAATGAGAAAAGAAAAGTTTCTGCAACTCTTCAAAGCAAAAAATATAATTTTATTTTAATTTCAGCAAAGACAAGAGAAAATATTGAACAGTTTAAAGAAAAACTTTTTCAAAGTTTTGGGAAAATAAGAGTTTATACAAAAGAGCCGGGGAAAGTAAAAAGCAACAGGCCAATAATTCTTCCTCCTGAAAGTTCAGTGAGAAATGTTGCAGAGAAAATCTTGAAAGGATTTTCATCTAAAATTAAGGAAACAAGAATCTGGGGGCCTTCAAGCAAATATCCCGGACAAGTTGTGGGTTTAGCACATAAAATGAAAGACCTCGACGTAGTTGAGTTTAAGACAAGATAATTATTTCTTCCTTATAGTTTTTATCTGCTTGTAAGAAGGAATTCCTTTTTTTGTCCTTTGAATAATCCCATATCTGTATGTTCCAAATTCAGGAAATTTCAATTTTCCATTTTCAATTGCGTCGCTGGTATACAATTTCGGTTTCCCTATTATGTCAAACAATCTGAAATAAATTCCATAATCAATTGCATAATTGCTAATCTTTAGCTGGTCCAAATCTCGGATTAAGATAAGAACAAGTATGATGCTTGTAGGAAGAATTACTGTTATAATATCTGAATAGATTGTGTTTACTCTTAGGAAAAACAAACAAAAAAGTATTACAGAACTAAGCAGGATTAAAGTAATTCCGAGTAAATTAGAAATCTTGTCCTCTTCAAGAAGATACATCTCTTCTCTGTCTTTTGGCATGTCTCTTATAATCCATCTCATCTGACTGATTGCTTCTCTTTGATTTTCATTTACAGGGTTGAAATCTCTGATTGCATCGAAGATGGCATAAAAGGAAGCTTCTGTTTTTCTATGGTACTCATACACTTCATAAAGAAATCCCTCAACAACATAATCATCTATTATATCTGCAATTTTTTTGGAAAATTTTTCACCAGCTAATTTAGAATATTCATAAAGCGAAATTAAAAAACCAGTTTCATTTGTCAGCAAATCTCGGAATCTTGTAAATCTGCTCATCCTGCTGGCAATAATAAACCCTGCAAAAATACCATAAAGAAAAGTAGAAATTGTCAGAAGAAGTTTGACTTCTTCAGAGCCTTTCGAATTAGGAAGAGTAAAAGCGAGAATGCTTGCAACAACAAGAACAGCAATTGTTATCTCTGCTGATTTTACACCTTTTTTCATAGAATAAATATATTACTGTTATTTAAATATCTTGGTAAGCTTCCTTTTCTAATTTTGTGAGTATCGCTTTTTCTTTCTGAACTGGTTTTAGAATTTCAAAAATTTCTTTTGCAACAGCAATTTTCAAATCAAGAGGATGAAGTTTCTTTGCAACAAAATCTTTTTCAACTTCTTCATAATTTTTATATTCCAAATCTCCGCCATATTTTTTATCTCTGTGAATAACAAATTTTTCTTTGTTGTCTTTCTTAATAGTCATGATTACATATTTCAAAAAAGCCATAACCCCGTTGTCAGGATTTCCTGCAACACAATCAGCACCATTTAATTTCTTTTTTATGGTTTCTTCATCATCAAGAAAATCAATCTTGGACTTTGCATCAGAAGAAGACATTTTTTTCCCTGTTAATCCTGGGATCAAAGGATTCATTATTTCAATTCTTGGATTATATCCTATCTTTTCTAAATTCTCCCTCGCCAAAACCATTATTTTTCTTTGGTCTGTTCCTCCAAGCTGGCAGTCAACTTCAAGATATTGCTCGTCCATTGCCTGCATAATTGGATAAATAATTCCTGAAAGTTTTGGATTATCTCCCATCTTAACAACATCAGAAGCTGCCTTGGTTGCATCATGAACAGAAACATGCGAAGACATTTGCAGAACATCATACATATATTCAGGTTTAAGTTGCATCTCGCTTCCCTTGACAATTTCAAGTTCCTTGATATCAACACCAATTGCTTTGATTAGTAGTGGAATAATTTTTTCATAATATTTGTATCTCTTTTCTACAACAGCCCATTCAACATTATCTAATGCAGCATGCAAATCAGCCAATAGAATTTTTACATGAAATCCTGCTTTCAAAAAATCAGAAATTTTCAGTGCGGGAAATAAATAAGCAATAGAAGGTTTGCTTGTTGTAGCTGTTCCCCAATAGACAACAGGATTTTTTTTCTTTTTCAAAAGTTCCCTGAGTTCACTTTCAGTAATTATCTCTTCTGTATTTCTCTTAATCAATTCAAATCTTTCTTCAGCATTCATTCAAATACAAGAAATCAACGATTATTAAAACTTTTCTCATAAATAAATAAAAACTATTTTCTCAATTTTTCTTAATGTTATTGGGAATTCTAATTTCAATTTTAATAGGAGTTTTGGCAGGAACTTTCACAGGTTTAATGCCTGGAATTCATATAAATCTCGTCGGAGCAATTTTGATAGGACTATCTGCAACAATCTTTTCAGGGATAGAACCAATTTATCTTATTCTTTTTATAGCATCAATGGCAATTGCTCATTCATTTATTGATTTCATTCCTTCAATTTTTCTCGGTTGCCCCGACACAGAAACTCAGCTTTCAGTTCTTCCTGGGCACGAATTGCTGAAAGAAGGAAAAGGTTACGAAGCAGTTATGCTGACAGCAATCGGTGGAATTTTCGCAGTATTTATTTTGATTATTATTTCTTTCCCGATTTCATTGCTTGTTTATCAAACTTACAATGCAGTTCATTCAGTAATGTTCTGGATTTTGCTGGCAACTTCATTGTTGCTTTTGTTCACTGAAAAGAAAAAATTCACTGCCTTTTTGGTTTTTGCAGTTTCAGGAATTCTTGGCCTATGTGTTTTGAACATTGAATTGAAAGAACCTCTTCTACCTCTTCTTACAGGATTATTTGGAAGTTCAATGCTTCTCTCGAGTATAAAAAATAAAATCCGTGTTCCCGCACAGGAAATAACAAAACCAGAATGCAAGTTGTTCAAGCCGTTGTTAGGTTCTATTCTTGCTTCGCCAATCTGCGGTTTTCTTCCAGGATTAGGAAGCGGACAAGCAGCAGTTCTCGGAAATACAATTTCACGAACAGACAAAAAAGGTTTCCTCATTCTCGTCGGTGCAACAAATATTCTAGTGATGGGATTGTCTTTTGTTTCTTTGTATGCAATATCAAAAACAAGGACAGGAGCAGCAGCTGCAATTCAGGAAATAATTGGAACACTTTCCTGGAAATTTTTATTGTTAATTTTATTTGCTGTTCTAATCAGCGGTTTAGTTTCCTTTTTCTTGACAAAAGTTCTTGCAAAATTCTTCGCTCAAAAAATTAGCAAAATAAATTATTCAATTCTCTCAATTGCAACTATAATTTTCCTTACAATAATTGTTCTGATCTTTTCAGGATTTTTAGGAATTCTGGTTTTGATTGCTTCAACACTAGTAGGAATTTATTTCAATTCTCTTCCTGTCAAGAAAACTAATATGATGGGATGTTTACTGATTCCGACGATGATTTATTATGCAATGCAGTTGATTTAAAAAAAATCAGATATATTTTTTTGTTTCTCCAATTCCTTTCCAAACACACTATCAATATTATCTTTAATTATCTGCAGATTCTGTTTTATATAAGTCGACAAATGATATTTCTCTGCAAGATTAATAGCAGGTTCCAAATATTTTTTTATTCCGCCCTCATTAATTGTAAAAATTATTTTTCCTCCGCATTTTGGACAAATTCCTGTAAGTGGAGGGCGTCGCATTATTTCATTGCATGCAACGCATCTGAATCCCTGCATTGAAAACTTTCTAAGATTACCTTTAAGGTCCTTTAAAAAATGTCTTTCAATAATCAGTCTCGCAGCATCAGAAGTATTTACAGCCCTGATTTTTTCCACAAGCCCCATTTGATGGTCAACTTTATCCTGCATTGTTTCAAGAAGTTTGTATGAAGAGCAAAGAACACCATCATTAAAGTTAGAAGTATCATGTGTATGCCCTATCCCAACAAAAGGATTTTTCCCCTCTTTCAAAAAGGATTTTACAGTAGGGATAATTTTCATTTCAGAAGAATGTTTTTTCTGTTCTGCAAGCTGGTAAAGTTCAAGAGGATATTCCGATGTAAGTTCTAAATCAAGAATCTGATCATCAACTTCTCCTGCATCAATCTTTCCGTTTAGAACCAAAGGAGCATCCTGAGTTCCCCCTCTATGCCCTGGAAGGAATTTCCTTGAAAAATTAATCAAGACGTCTCCAAGAAGCATCAGCGCAGCTTCATCTCCGTCGCAGTCTCTTCTGATTGCAGCATGCATGTAAGGAGAAGCAAAAAGCCCAAGAGTGTTTGAAAAACCAATAAATCTGCAAATTACTCCTGCACAATTATGTGGCGCCATGCAAACGCCAATTTTCCCAACCAAGTCTTCTCTTTTTTTAACATTATAAATCGGTTCCATTCCATAAAAATTTTTCAAAAGAGAATCAATAAAATTGCAGGTTCTGATAAAAACATCATCTGCTCTTTCATCCATTGATTCAGAATAACTCGGGAGAATAATATCATGAGGCATAAGTTCTATAATTTGATTTTCATTTTCCAAATCTTTTCCATAAATATCTTTGTCATATCCCAACTCTTTTATTTTTTCAACGCTCACAAAAATTTCTTTTGGTTTGAAAGAAATAATTGGAAGTTCTGTTGCATCAAACCTTATTGTTCCGTCTTTGTTTACCTGCAGGTTGTACATCGCTCTTATAATTCCCTTGCATAAATTTTCAATATCATGATTCTGTGAAGAAGTTCCCCGAATTCCTTTAATTAAAGGTGGAATATCAGATTTCTGAAGTTTTAATTTTTCTATGGCTTTGTTAAAAAAATGCTTTATATCCAAATCAAAAAAATGATAAGGCTGGGAATTATTATGCTCCTTGCATGTATCTGTCGACAATTTATCACAGTCTCTGCAATAAAAAAGTTTTTTGCATTCTGTTCCACAATCTTCACAGAGAGAATAAATAGTATTTTTGTTGCAGGTCGGGCAGTAATAAGTTGGAAAGGTATTTTTTATAATTCCCTCGTCGTAAGCTGCCTGAACACTTCTTAATCTTCCGCCTTCTTTTCCTACAGGAAATAAAATGTTCGGGCTTCCGATAAGTTTTCTTAATTTTGCTTTTTCAGGTCTTCCCATTCTTGCACCAATAAAATCTCCTGCCTTGTCTTTGATTATCAATTTGGAAACTGAATTTAATATTTCAATAACAGACTTCTCAGAAATAAATTTAGTTTCATCAAATTCAAAAAGATTTATTTTTTCAAAATCAGAAATGTCAATTCCCAGATTTAAAAGTAAAGCTTTGCTGTTTGTTTCATTAAGCACAACATTTTCTATTGTGACATCATGTTCAACACCTAAGAGTTCTAAAGCTCTTTTTCCAGTTTTGAATTTTTCTTGTTCTGATCTTCCGTAAGGGAAAATTAGTTTCCCGTCGATTCTTGAACTTTTAATCCATTTTATTAATCCATAAAATTCTTCTTTTGAGATTTGTGTCCAATAAAAAATGTAAGAAGGATGAAGAGGAATTTCAAATTTAGTGCTTAACTCAACTGCTTGTTCAATAGGCACATTAAAGCAATCAATATTTTTTTCTGATTCTGCATCTTTTTTTCTTAGCTCAAGTTTCCACCATTCTTCAACATATCCCGGTTTTAGAAGATTAGCATTTCTGTTAGCAACGTCGCTGAAAGGGAATAAAATATCTCCAAGATAAATTATTTCATCAACATCAGGATACATTTTTTTTGCTTCTTCTCTCGTTTTTGGTTTTTTAACGCTTCCATTAAATAATTTTACAATAGGTCCATCAATAGAGTCGCAGGGAGTTACAACACAGCCTTTTGTTGGCTTTTCTATTTTTAACTGAGTTCCTATTGCAATAAAATTGTCAGTAATCGCCATTGTTGCAGGATGCATTGAAGTCGCACTGAATCCGGAAACTCTTCCTCTTCCGTATCTGAATCTGAAAGCTCCTGATCGCGAAGGATGCCCAAATACAGGTCTCCCGGCAACTAAATCTTTGATATAAGTAGGAGAATCGTCTGTTTTTCCAGTGTCTCTTTTTTTATGAAGCTCAATATAGCCATCTAAAAAGTCCCAGTCAGAAAGTTTGAATCCTTTTGTTCTTAGAGAAGAAACATATCGTTTTATCTTCGCTGCTTTCTGGGCAAGTCCTTCACCAAAAGTTAAACAAAAACCGCTTCTAATAAAATTTGTCTCAATTCTTGGAAGATTTTTATAATTTGAAACTTCTATTTTTTCAGATGCATCACCATTGATTTGAATCGGAATGTTTTTTGCAATAAATGCAATTTCATCTTCTGTCGGCATGTATTGTAAGTTGGTGATTCTTTCATGATAGTCTGTCAGCTCAGTTACAGAACGTTTTACTTCCTCTTCTGTCGGGTCATATTTTGCAAAACCAAAAATCTCCCGTAAATGGTCAATGATTACTAAAGAGAATGCAGCACCAGTTCCGCCCGCACTTCTCACAGGCCCTGAATAAAAAGCAGATAAATATTCTTTATCGTCGCGGGTTTTCATTATTCTGATTTCAGTTAAACCTTCAATTGGAGAAGATACAACCCCTAAAGTAGTATACGCAAAAGCAACTCTTGCTCCTGCATCAATTGCTTGCAACAGCGATGCGAATTGACAAAATTTTTGTTTTGCAACTTCTTCAGCAATTTGAATGCAAACTGCAGGGTCTAATTTCCCATATTGTTTTTCCAGTTCCAAAATCCTTTCTGCAATCCCGCTTTTTTCCATTTGAGGATAAATTGTGGAAATTAATCCGACTACCTTTTCAGCCATGCTCATTGCAAGAGGAATTTCAACTTTGTTTACAGGATCTAAATTTTTAGCTCTTGCCTGATTCGCAACATTGTAAATTTTTTTTACCTCTTCATCAAGTCGTGCAAAATATTCTTGAGTCTTCATTATAAAATTTTCTCCAATTTTTAGTTCGTTGAATATTAAAATGCCTGTTTTGGTTCCAGGAATAATCCCCGAATAAAAACGCATTCACATCTTTTTCTTTGCATTCTTTTGTATAATCAATAGAATCATCAATCATTAAAAAAATTCCTTCGTCTATGCAAATTTCAGCTTTGGTTTTTCCGCAATTTTTTCTTTTCGAATAATGATTATAAGAGTAAAAGATATCAGAAAAACATCTTGGAAAAAGGTTTTCTGCAAGTTCTTCTGTTTCTTTTTTTAAAAAATCCGGACGGGAAGTTAGAATGTATAAAGGATTTTCTTGTTGTTTTAACAAATTCATAATTTCAATAGCATCTTCAATAGGTTTTAATTTCCTAAAATAATCTGATTCAAAAAAAGATTGCAGTCTTTGCTGTCTGTTACCGGTAAAACGTTTTAATATGCTGAGAGAGCTGTCAGTAAAATCTTCCTTTTTCAAATTTGTTCCGTGATATTGGTTATGGTATAAAATAAGTCCACCGACAAAATCAACAAGAGTATCATCAAAATCGATTCCTATCTTTTTATTATAAATCATTTTCTTTTTCCTCAAAATCAAGCATCTTTATCGCCCTAGTTTTAAGATTAAAAATAGGCACCTTGCAAAAGTCAGGTTCATTTCCCATTTTTTCCTGATAAGGAGTTTTGCTTTCCCAGGAAGATGTTGAAATTGTAAGGATGTTGTTATAATAAGAAACTGCGCTTTTGTGCGTGTGCCCAGATACAAAAATATCAGGAACTTTTTTTATGATTAAATTATCTTCTTCAGAAGGAAAATACTGGACAGAAGTATGCGTTGGAGCAAGATGTCTGTTTTTCAGAAGGTAAGCCATGATTTTGTCGGGAGATTTTACAGCCTTGCCAAGAATAAGTTTTGAAACTGAATTGGCATAATAATGATAAGAAACTCCGTGATAAGTAAGAACATCAAAACCGGAAAAATTTTCCGAAGCGCCAATATTCACATAAGAAGGATTTCCCGTAAAAATAACATTTTTCAGATTGTATAAACTCCAAGCGTATCTTTCGTTAAGCAATGGCTGAGGTTCCATAAGCCGAACACCGTCGTGATTTCCCGGAGAGATAATTATGTTTATGTCTTTTCTAATTTTGCTTAATAATTCAGAAAGCCCCAGGAATTGTTCTTCTATATCATCTATTTTCAAATCTCTTTCTTGATTTGGATAATTCCCAACACCTGAAACAATATCTCCAATAAGAAAAAGATATTTTATTTTTTCAGATTCAGGAGTATTTGGAACTTTTCCATTAAGGTAGTTAATAAATTTCAAAAAATTTTCTTCCAGGAATAATTTGCTTCCAAAATGCAGGTCCCCGAGGAATAGAGCGTATTCTTCAACAGGAGATTTTTTTCTTTCGGCAATTGATGCGTCAGGAAAAACAATGTCGTTTGCAAAAATAATTTCTCTGTCCCCAACTCCACTAAAACCAAGAATTGAGTCAAGAGTAACTTCTTCTGCTTTTTCATAAAGATTCTTGTTGTTGTTATTTATCAAAACTTTTATTTTTCCTGTCAAATCTTCGACTTCCAGAATCATGTTTTTATTTTTTGTAATTGTCTTGTTTGAAACAATTCCTATTACGGAAAGATTTTGCCTGTTCCCTGAAATTTTATTAATTGAAACAAGATTTTTCAATGAAGAGTTTGCCTGCAGTATTTTTCTTATTTCCATGAGTCTGTTTCTGAAATATTTTATAAAATCCCCAACTTCTATTTTTTTAGTAGTCAAACCAAGTACAGAAGATAAAACTTTAACATTAGATTCATTTTTGATTTCTTCTGAAAAGGAAGGGTTAGTGTAAGGGGAAACTTGGTGCCCCTCAATTTCAATGCTCAAACCAAGTTTTATTTTTAGGCGTTCCAAATGCTGTTGATTTTCTTTAGGCAATGTTGAAATAATCTGGAAGACTTTTTCTTTATTCTGGCTGAAAAGTTTTTGCGTTATAATTCTCTGGTTTGTTGAATCTTTAATTCTTTCAATAATTAATTTTGCAGATTCCACATCGCTGTCATTAAGCATGTTCAGAACTTCATTATCCAATAAGAAACCTTTTTCTAAACAAAATCTTAATATTTCTGGTGTGTTCATTATACAAAACTCCTGTTTAATTTGCTTCTGTGAATTAAAGGGAACGAAGTGAACTTTTGTAATTGTGCTGAAACTTTTGTTTCTGTCATAATTCTCCGATTAATAATTTAATGAATCTGCAATAATTTCCTTAGCCTTTTCAGTAATTTCTTTAGTAATTGCAAGCCTGATTTCTCTCATTCTTCCGCCCCGCCCTTTTGAAATAACATTAACAGTAATAATTCCAAGCATATCAAATTCCTGCACTATATCGCTGACTCTTCTTTGTGTCAGGATTTCAAGATGATTCTTGTTGCATAAATCCCTGTAAAGACTGTAAACTTCTCCTGTAAAAATATGATTGTTCGGTTTTTCTGAAAGAGCAATTATAGAACTTAAAACAAGCTGGAATTGTTTTGGTTCTGTTTTGATAACATCTAGAATCTTGTCTTTCTCTATTTTATTATTTGCTTCATCTATATGCTTGAATAAAATTTTTGTTGAGTTATCTCTTTCTGCTAATTCTCCTGCAATTCTAAGCAAATCTAAAGCTCTTCTTGCATCACCATGTTCCCTTGCAGCCAAAGCAGCACATTTTGCAACAACACCTTCCTGCATGATTCCTTCTTTGAAAACATCATTTGCTCTTTTTGTAAGAATGTCCTGCAGTTGCATTGCATTATAAGGTGGAAAAACAATTTCCTCTTCGGAAAGAGAACTTTTAACTCTGGGATCTATTTCATCTAAAAAAGTAAGATTGTTGCTTATTCCAACGAGACAAATTTGAGATTTTGTAAGTTCAGAATTTAATCTTGTAAGATTATAAAGAAAATCATCAGAAATTTTCTTGGCTGTTTGATCTATTTCATCCAGTATGAGAACAACAGTCATTTTTGTTGAATCAATTGTATCAATGAATTTATCATAAACAGATTGCGTAGGAAGCCCTGTTGCAGGAACTTCTCCTCCAAATTTTTTTATAAGTTCTGCAAGAATTCTGTATTCTGTATCAGAAACTTTTTTTAATTTGCAATTCAAGTATTCTATTCTAAGCTCAAAATCAGAATCTTTCTTGACTCTTTTTATTAATTCATTTTTAATATATTGTATTGAAAGAGTCTTTCCTGTTCCTGTCTTTCCGTAAAGAAAAAGGTTGCTTGCTCTTTCTCCTCGCAGAACAGGTGCAAGTATAGAAGCAATTTGGTTTATTTGCTTATCCCTATGAGGAATGTCTTCAGGCTGATAGCTGTTTTGCAATAAAGATTTATTTTTGAAAATTCCATTATTGTCAAATGCTTCAAATATTTTGTCAAGTTCACTTCCCATTTTTACCCCTCTATATTTTATTGTAGCTCCTTATTTTAAATTATATTATTCTCTAAAGGTCATTTTACACTCACACTTCTATTTCCAATGGAAACTTGAGTATATATAAATATCCTCAACGAGAATTATTATTTTAATTATATAAGGAATTATAACCACTCAAAAAGAAAAACACCTTTATTTCTTATGGAAATATATTTTTTTAGAGTAATAGCAACAAAATACTATCAATTAAAGTTATAGTTATAACAATAATGCTTTAATAATAAAGATTAGAATAATAATTGATTTATTTAAAAAAATTACATTTATAAAAAAAATTTTTTAAAATTTGTAATTTATACTTAAAATTGAATATATATTTTATGATTTGATTTATTTTTATTAATTAATATATATAATATATAATATATAATTTTATAAATAAAATAAAAATAAAAAACAAACAAATTCCCTTATAAATATTTCTACACGAAATCAAGGGGTGGGAGGGTATTTTCCTCTTCTTTCTCTTTTTTAATTCCTTTTTTAGTATTTTTTCCAATAATCTTTAATTTTTATTTGTCTAATTTTCTTTATTCTATCTTTTTATTATATACTCGTAAATCTATTTATTTTTACAGAAAAATTTATAAACAAATTTTATCTCTACTTTTGTATGCAACAAGGAAACAAGAATACTTATAATTCTTTGATGGGAAAAATGATTGTGACCAAAGAAGGAAAGAGGTTGGGTTTTGTTAAGGATATTACTTTTGAGACTAAATCAGGGGAATTAATAAATCTCTTAGTTAAAGAGCCTACTCCTTATACAAATAACCTTAATCTTGAAAGAACAAATACTCACGATTTATTGATTCCTTATAATTCAATAATTGCTATTGGGGACTTTGTTATTGTTTCTGAAGAAGATTTAGTTTAATTTACTAAATTTTATTTTAATTCATTTATTACTATTTTATAAGTAATCCTAAATATCAATTCACTAATATAAATATTTAAAAACATATTTTATTCTAAAATAAAATGAGGCTAATAAATTTTAATTTTACTAAAATAAACGTCGAGAGACTTAAGGAAAAAGCTGATAAAATTACTTTTAACACAAAAATTGATATTAACTCTATCGATTCTTTCAAATCTGAATTAAAGATTAAAGAAGACTTGCTAAAAATTGATTTTGTTTATACTGTGTCATATGAGCCTGAATTTGCAAAAGTAGAGCTTGGAGGGAGCTTTATTCTCTCTGTTGAACCTAAGATTGCAAAAGAAGTATTAAATGGCTGGAAAGACAAAAAGACTTCTGAAGAGTTCAGAGTTGCTATCTTTAATGTTATCATGAAAAAATCCAATATTAAGGCCCTTCAATTAGAAGATGAAATTGGATTGCCTATTCACGTTCCAATGCCTTCTTTAAGTCCTCAAAAGAAGAAAGAAGAAAAAGAAAGCCAGTAATTCTTTAGCTAAATTTAAAAAAAAGCTTTTATTAATTCTTATATGAAAATTTCCCTGCAAAAAAGAGAAAAAATTTATGAGCAGATTCTCGCCCATCTTTATTCTGTTTCTCCTAAATCTCTATTTACTTTAAACATTGCATCTGAAATCGCCCGCGATGAAGAATTTGTAAAAAGTCTTCTTTTAGAACTGAAAAAGAAAGGCCTTGTTGTCGAGATAAAAAAGAATCCTCAAGGGTCCCCTTATCTTAAAAGATCCAGGTGGAAATTAACAGACAGCACTTATCAAGCCTATAAAAAACACCAAACTCAGGCACAAAATCCGAATCAAACCTATCTTGACTATACTTAATTTTTTATACTGATTTTTTTTATATTTAATATGGATGAACCTATCAAAAATGCTTTCCAGAAAGTGAAGCAAGATATCGATTCTATCCACAGCGAGATAAACCTTTTAAATAAATTCTTGCATGAAAATAAAGAAAAACTTTCGGAAATAGACAAAAATCTTAAAGAATTATCTAACAAATTATCTGAATTTATCCCTAAAAAAGTGGATTTTATTCCAACACAAAACCCAGCACATAATCCTGAAAACCCAGCATTTCCAACACAAAACCCAGCACATTATTACCCTTTTAAGCCTTTAAACCCTAAAAATACATCCTTTTCCACTGGAAATGAAGGGGTTCCAGCAGACAGACAGACAAACCAACAGACAAACCAACAGACAGAAAAAGCTTCTTTTAGCAATGCTATAGAAGTATTAAACTCCCTCGATAATTTGAAAAAAGAGATTCGGAATAAGTTCAAAAGAATTACAGAGCAAGAATTTCTTGTCTTTTCTGCTATCTATCAGATAGAAGAAGAAACAGGCTATGCTGACTATAAAACTCTCTCTCAAAGACTTAACCTTACTGAAAGCTCAATAAGAGATTATGTTGGAAAATTGATCAAAAAGGGAATTCCCGTCGATAAAACCAAAATAAATAACAAGATGATTCAACTCTCTGTTTCTGAAAAATTAAAGAAGATTGCTCCTTTACCTGTCCTTTTTCAGCTTAGGGAATTATAATTTTATTTCAAATTACATTTTCGGTTAACCGATTAACTAAACTATTCCTTTTCTATGTTTTATCTCTCTCTTTTCTTAATTTTTTCTGTTTTATTCTCAACTCTCTTTTTTATTTACTCTCTTCTTTTCCTCCTTTTTCTTTCCCTATTTTTAGTTTTATCAAAAACTCTCACTTTGATTATTTTTTAATATAATTTTTTATTGTTTTACTCATCTTTTTTATTATTTTTATTATTTCCAACTCTCACTTTTGTCTTTTTTAGCATTTTTTCTTTTATTTCTTCAGGTATGAATACTCTTTTTTTCCCATTTTTCTCTATTTCTTCTTCAATTAGCTCACTTTTCTGTTTTATTGTGTTTATCTGCCCTCTAATCGTAGATCTCTCTTTTCCTAACATAGCAGCTAAATCATCATAACTCAACTTCATATCACTGTTCAACAAAACCCACAAAATAGCTCTTTCTGTTACAGAAAATTGATTTAAATTTGGTGTTTGAACACCTGTTTGAACACCTGTTTGAACAGCATAAACACCTGTTTGTTTCTTAAACACTGGCTGGGGTGTTTTAAACACCTTGTTTGTTTTCAGTTCATTCATAACCGCAATAACATTTTTCAGTCCTTCAACATCATTTTTTATCGAGGATAAAACTTCTCTTATTTCTGTAATATATTTCTTTTGCAAATTTTTCTCAGAATCAAGGTGTTTAATCCACTCACTTACAGAATTTATATCTTTTTTAACAGATTCAAAACCCTTTTGAGTTTCATCTTTTATTCGCTTAACCTCTTTTTTTCCGGTAAACAACCAAAACATAATATATTTTGTAAAATATACTTTAAAAATGTTTTGTTCCTCGTCGATAAAATTTCATTTTTTCCGTCGGTCAAAGAAGTTGATTTCTTATACAAAAAACAGCTGTTTAAACACAAAAAAACAGGAAAACACCTGTTTAAAACAGTATTAAACAGAGACAAACAGCTGTTTGCTTTTATCATATTCTTTTTATCTTTCCTAAACACCTGTTTAAACAGCATTCACTAACATAACCTTAATGCACAACCAGCGCCAAACACTAAAGAAATGCGCGGAAAAATTTCTCGTCGATAATCTATAATAATCTTTAAAAATAAGAACTCTCTTTATTTTCATGGTAAAATATCGAAATGAAAAATCTATCAAATTCATAAATTTAGATGGAAAATCTGAAGAATATTGTTTGAAGGAAGATGAGAGATTAATAGACATAAAATGTCCCTTGGATCAAACATTTTTAACAAGAAGATTAGTTAATGTTGGTCCATACAATGAAGTATTAATTAAATGCCCAAAATGTGGTTTAGACTATGACAATCATGATTTATCTCCAGAAAATTTACAGGCTCAATTAACTTCTTACCTTGAAGAGGCTGAAAAAAAAGTAAATCATCCAGAAAAAGAAAAATCACATTTAATAAAAATATTAAATTTTGCCCATTCACAAAGTTAACCTTAATGCACGAGCAAAGCGAGTGTATGACAGTGAACGAAGTATGGGGTTTATGTTAGTTCACCATTATCAAAAAAATCACAATAATCTTTAAATAATTCTTCTTGTCTCTTCTTTTATGGTTCATCCAGAAGTTAATCTTGGTTATGATTCTATCAAAGTAAAATATCCTGTAGAATCTGAAGAATTTACAGAAATGTTCATAGGGGAATTTAAATCAGATCACCAATATCATCTTATCGGTTTTAGAAATGAAGATCATCCTGTTAGTGAAATTAATCTGGATTTGGGGATTGTTAAACTTCCTATAAACAAAAGATATTTACATCACTTAGTTAAAGATGAAATATTTTTTATCTATCCAGAAAAAGAAAAACCCTATCCTGTAAAATATATTTCAAACCTTAATTTTATTTATATTCACTAAGATAACCTTGGTGCACAACTAGCACCAAGCACTAAAGAAATATTCCGAAAATTCTCATCTTTCCCCTTATTTCACACAATATTTATATACTTAGGGCACCCTAAATAGACAGAAACAAGCTTAGTAATACCCTAAGTTTACATATAAAAGAGGAAAAATGAATCAAACACCTGTTCAAACAGCCAAACCATTTGCAGCAGTCTATGTTCGAGTATCAACCCAAGACCAGGCCCAGCACGGATTTAGTTTAGATGCCCAGCAAGATTCTTTGCTTAACTATTCAAAAGTTCTTGGATATGAAATTTTCAAAATTTACAGAGATGAAGGAAAATCTGCAAAAGATTTGAAACGTCCTGAAATGCAGCAAATGTTAAAAGATGCTGAAGAAAGAAAATTCCAGGCAATATTCATTTACAAGCTTGATAGATTTTCCAGAAGTTTGAAAGATTTAATTTTAACCATAGACAAACTAAAAGAATTAGGAATAGATTTTATTTCCCTGCAAGATAAGATTGAAACTGCCAGTGCATCCGGAAAACTGATGTTCCAAATAATCGGTGCCTTTGCAGAATTTGAAAGAAATATAATTGGAGACAGAACCAAGTTTGGAATGGAAAGAAAAGCCAAGGAAGGAGGGTTTATCACAAAAGCCCCAAAAGGTTACAAACTCTTGAACAAACAACTGTTGGTTGACAATGATGAATCTGCAAAAGTAAAAGCAATTTTTGAGGAATTTCTTAATTCAAATATCTCATTGACTCAATTAGCTAAAAAATACAGTATGACTACTTCTGGGCTGATTAAACTTCTAAAAAACACAACTTATTTGGGGAAAGTAAAATTTGCAAATCACGAAAGCGACGGACAGCATGAACCTATAATAGACAAACAGCTGTTTGATAAAATACAAGAAAAGTTAGCTGTTTAAAACAGCTGTTTAAACAGGTTGCACATATTCAAACATCTTTCCCTCATAGTTTTTCATTACAACCTTCTCATCAGTTATTGTTTGCAGATATTCTGGAAGAATTGGAATTTTTCCTCCTCCGCCAGGAGCATCTATAACAAACTGCGGAACACATAATCCAGAAGTATGTCCTCTCAGTGATTTGTAAATCTCCAATCCTTTTTCTACTTTTGTTCTAAAATGATTTGCTCCCTTAACAGGGTCGCATTGATAAATATAGTACGGCCTAACTCTCATGCTTACAAGCCCTTGCATAAGTTTTTTCATAGTTTCTGGGTTATCATTAACTCCTTTCAAAAGAACTGTCTGGTTGCCCACAGGAATTCCAGCATCAGCCAACATTCCGCATGCTTTTTTACTTTCAGCAGTTATTTCAGCAGGATGATTAAAATGAGTATTCAAATAAATTGGATGATACTTCTTCAAGACCTCACATAACTCTTTAGTTATTCTTTGGGGAAAAACAACAGGAATTCTGGTTCCGATTCTTATAATCCCATTTTCTCTTTTTGAAATAATCGAGTGAACAGCATTCAATATTTTGTCAATAAGGACATCAGGAAGCATTAGGGGGTCTCCACCTGATAGGATTACATCCCTTATCTCGTTATGTTCTTTAATATAAACTAATGCTTTTGCAATTTCGCTCCACGTTGGGTTTTTGTGAATATCTCCGACTTTTCTTTTTCTCGTACAGAACCTGCAATACATCGCACAGGAGTTTGAAATCCTAAACAAAACTCTGTCAGGATATCTATGCGTTAAAAGTGAAGGAACATTTTTCCTCAGTTGATGTTCGGGTTCTTCATTTAGAGGATCCTCTTCTCCATGGCTATCAGAAATTTCTTCGAGTGAGGGAACACATTGCTTGTAAATCCCATCCTCTTTTTCTTTAATCAATGAAAAATAATAATTTGTAATTCTTATTGGATATTTGTCAAAAACTTTTTTCAGTTCTTCCTTGTTTAATTTCGATACCTTAGAAATTTCATCTATAGAAACAAGACCTCCTGGCTCTATCGCCAGATTGGGAGGCTCATCCTCTGATTTTGCTACAGATGTAGAATTACATTCCATTTTTATTGAATGTTTATTTCAACATAGAAATACTATTTAAACATTTTGTATAATTTTCTAATTACAATCCCAAGATTTAAAATTCATATTCCCTTTATCTTTTTATGGAAGAACTTGAAATGCTTCGTCGGGAAAATGGGGAATTGAAAAAAGAAATTGAAAAGCTTAAATCACTAAGAACAAACCAGAAAAATTCAATGATTAAAAAAGCATCTCAGGGAAATCTTATGTCACGCGCTCCCTTTGGATACAAGATTCTGGAAGGGAAATTAATTCCTGCAGAAAATTTTCGGGAAGTTGAAGAAATATTTGAAAAATTTTTAAATGAAAATTTTAGTTTGAGAACTCTCTCTGAAAAGCATAACCTCTCTGTCAACGGATTAAAAAAAATTCTGAAAAATTTTACTTACATCGGAAAAATAAAATTCAATAATCAAATTCACGAAGGAACTCACCAACCGATTGTTTCATCAACGCTGTTCAATCATGTTCAGAATAAATTAGAAAGCTTGGGGGTAAAATAACTAATTGATTTCTCTTGGTAATAAAAGATTTTCTTTGATTGTTTGAAAACTACATACGGGAGTTTTTTCAAAGAGTTTAACCGTAGAAGTATTATCTCTTTTTTTAGTTCCATATTTAATGTGATATTTTATTTTGTTCAATTTACAAAATTTTTCAACAATTGTTGCACATTTATCATAGAACTCTTCATTATCCGGGAAATTTGTTGATTTACAATTATAATTCAGTTTACCAAAAATAATATTATCAACAAAAGAGATTTTATTTAAAATTTTTATAAGATTAGCAATTCCACTTCCTTTTGTAAGATTTGGTGTTGGATAAGGTTCCATGCTAACCCAAGTTTTTAATCCTGCATCATGAAGTTTTTTTAAAGAATTTATCCTTCCAAGATAAGGTGCACTTCCAGGTTCAAATTTTTCTTTAAAATCTTCATTCAAAGAAACCAAAGTAATACCATACTCATTATTTCTTCCATATTTTTTAATATTAATTAATTCCTTTGGAAAAATTCCTTTTGTTAAAACAGTGCATCTTATCCCATTTGAATTTAATTTATCTATTATTTTTAGAGTCATATCTGCAACTTCGGGATACCTATACATGAAGGGGTCTGTTGTAAAGCATAGGTGAACGAATTTTATTTCATTTTTGTATTTTGGAATCTCTTTGTCCAATAGTTCTAAAGAATTTTTAACAAGTTTTGGTTTTAACCATTCTTCATAACTTTTTACTTTTCCAAATCGTTTAGCCATCATAAACGCATAACAGGGGAAAGTGCATCCGTGAGCACATCCTTCAACATGATTTATGCAAAAATCAGCATATTCAACCTTGCTTTTATAGAGAAGAGAACTACGATTTATATAACCCATTTCGCCCTCCTTTTTCATAAGATTACAATATAAAAGAATTATATAAATTTACCTTAAAACAAAGTGTCCTGCCTTTTTTTAATTATCTCTAATGCCATTTCAACAGATTTATCTGAATTAGATTCTATCTCTCTTTTTGCTTTTCCTATCGCTCGCATCCAAGGACATTCATTTTTAGTTTTATTGGTAACAAAGATAATATGATAGCAAAAGTTAAATTTAGTTGACTTAATCTTTATATCTTCAATTAGAGAGTTTAATCTTACTTTTGAAATATTGGATTCATACTTATGGACTAACTCTTCATAATCTTTTACCTCTTTCCAAGATTCATCCCCAAAGAAATCTGTTAAGCAATTACCATTACTCTTCCCAGACTTGCTTAATCCGATTGCTCTATAAATTTCGCTGGTCATAAATGTAAATACTATATCGCTTCTCACCCGCAATATTTTAATCATAGAATTCCATGAGAATTCCATACCATGTGGGTCTATAAAAAAGAAAGAGTAAGATTTAGGTTTGCTGATTTTTGTTATCACATCATCTAAATATTTATTACAATCATTATTTACTAAGACAAAATTATCTTTTTTAGCAAAATTTAATCTTTTTTGAAGAGCATCAAATAATATCTTTTCCTTTTCACAAAAGAACAAGGTATTAAATCTATTTGAATATTTTAATAAACTAATTAATGGCGAGCCAATAAGATAATCTTGCCCTATCTTATTTAACCCTGATCCTGCAAAGAGATCTACATAATAAGATTCTTCAAAAACTTTTTTATTCTTAATGTTTCTATCTATAATTAAACTGCAAACATCAATAAGGTAATTAAGTAGAACTAATTTTAAGGGTGTCCATGCTTGAAATGAATTACACACCGCCGGACTTATCTTTATTATTTCTTTGGTTATCTCTTTAAACTGGGTGGTGGTCACTTCTAATTCTTTAATATGCTTTTTTAACCAATCCATCCCGGTTGTTTTACTAATCATTTTCCTTCCCCCTCAACAATCTTAATTTCTTCAGGAGTTAATTCATATAATTTGTAAATTTCTTCATCAATTTGATTATCTGTTTTTTTGATTTCTTCTTCTATTTTCTCTCTCCGATATTTGTCTTTATTACCCACTTCTTGAAGTTCTTTGTTTAGAGAAAGCATTTTATCCACTAAATTAATTATTAGCTGTTGTTTAGAGATAGAAATATCTTTAATAGGAAGTTGGGATAGATACGCTTTTGAGATATTTACAGTAAGAGTTGATGCATTTGTAAATTTTGTAGAATAATACCAGTTTATTAATTTTGAATTAAGTAATGCAAGAATGTATTTTGTACTAAAGTTTTTATTTTCTAAAATTATATTATTTATAGATTCTTTATCATAGAACATTTGATTATCATAAGTTGCTTTAATCGGTCTAGCTCCCCCACTTATTCTTTAAACTAAGATTTTTTCTTCAACTTCAAATATCTTTGGTGTTCTTGGTCTATGAAGTTTTGATTTTTCATAAAGCAAAAATTTATTTGAAAAATTTATTTTATATCTACCAATATCTTTTCCTTCTAAAAACTTTTTATATCTTGAATCAATTTTCCTATTAGATACAACTTCTTCTTTGTTCTTCGTTATAACGACACCAAAAATTATTTCTTTACAAATAGAACCTAACTTTACACATCCCTTATTGACATGGTCTACTAATTTATTATCATTTCCAAACCCAAGATCAAAGATATGAAGATTATTGAAGAATTCTTTTTGTGATTTTTCATTATAATTAGAGACTATCCCATTAAATATTCTAACTTCATTCTCCTCTCTTTTACTTTTATCGTCTTCTTTTTGTAAGATAATTATGATAGTTGATGCCGTAACTCCTTCAAAAACTCCTGCTTCAAGATTGATTATTTGCAATATCTTAGTTTTATCTAAAATTTCTTTTCTAGTCCCTTCATAAGAAGTTACTCTTAATAGTGTATTTGGAAGAATAAACCCTAAGAAACCTTCATTTTTTAAAATACTTGTTGATTTGTCTATAAATAATGAAAATAAATTAAGTTTTCCACTAGCAGAGACATATTCTTTTTGAAAAAATTTCTTTTCTAACTCACTTATTCCAAAATTTCCACCAAAAACATAAGGGGGGTTCCCTATTACCACATCAAACTTGAAAGGGAATTTCTCTTCCCATTTGAAAGCTTTATCTTCTGCAATTTCTTTATTATCAATTAATGAATTCCCATTTCGGATATTATCATGTAAAGCAGGAAGTTTTTCTCCGCGTGTTGCTAATTTTAATGATAAATTAAGTTTAGCAATATCACAAGCTCTCTCATCTAAATCAACTCCATGTATACAACTTAATAATAATTCTTTTTTCTCTTCATAATTTAATTCTCTTTTTAATTTTATTTTGCTTTCTTCAATTAAAATGTCAAATGCTTTAATCAAAAAACTTCCACTTCCACATGAAGGATCAACTATTTTTATTTTTAAGATTTCATCAAAAGTTAAATCTTTTATTTTTTCTCTCACCGTATTTTTAACAATATAATTTACAATGTATTGGGGGGTATAATAAATCCCCATCTTTTTTCTTTTTCCTATATCTTGTTTTTCTTTAAATCTTTTTTTCCCAGTTGTAATATGCCCCAAGAAATTTTCATAAGCTCTTCCTAAGATATCTGCGTCAATAATAGCAAAATTATAAGGTAAAGTTTCTCCAAAGTATCCTCTTAAATTTTCTAATATTTCACTTAAAACTCCTTCATCAAAATCAAATTCGTCACATAATCCTTTTTTAAACAAATCGCTATTGTAAATTTGATTATAATTATCAAATAGCTTTTTTATGCTCGGCATTAAAAAGATTTTTCCGACATGTTTCTTACGATATTCCAAAAGAAGAGGTTTTAATTCATTATCATTTAATTGCTTATCTTCGCAATAACAGATGAATATTAATCTATCAATAAATCTTTGTACTTCTTCTTCTATTTTCTCTAATCCTCTTTCATTATCAAAATTATATTTATCTTTATGTCTTTGCAAACTTTTAAGAAAATGTTCTCTCCAAATAGTCATTTCCTCAACAAGTCTTTGATCAAGGGGTTTCTTTTTCTTTAGATTTTTTTGTGAATATAATGGGTTTTCTTCACCTTTTTCAATCCAAAAATCTTTAGAGAAATATAATAAAAAATCAATATCCTCTTCCTTAATATTAAGTAAGTCTATTGTCCTTATCTCATTAGCATAAATTCCTTGAGTTTCTATTCCTGCCCTAAAGATTATAAATGTCTTAAAATTTGTTAGAATCGCAAAATCTTTTTCTTTTGCTTCTGCATATTGTACTGTTTGTTTATAAAAATCAGTTTTTTCTTTTATCTCTCTAGAGGGGGCTTTTGCTTCAATTACAAATTGACTTACTCCTTCTATACAGGCAAGATAATCCATCCTTTGCCCTGCTTGTCCATACTCTGATTTAAATTCATAAGGATCTTCAATATTCCAACCAAGAATATCTCTAAAGAATGGACGGATTAAGCTATCACATATCTGTCTCTCATTCTTCATTAACTCTTTATCTTCTTTATATTTATTGTATTTTTCAATAAGTTGCTTTAGCTTTTCCTTTGCTTCTTCTTTAGTTAACATATTATTATCAGAAATATCTCCCTTAAAATCTTTTTTATATCAGAAATCTCTAATTATCTATATGATTTTTGACGCTTACTTCTAGCTTTACTATCTCCTGACTTGTAAGTTTCTTTTCTTCTTACATCTGCAACAAGAAGATTCCAATCATAATCCATAAATTCTTTTTCAAGTTCTTTTGATTTTGAAAAATCTAAAATTGCCCTCGACAATGCAATTCTTGCAGCTTCAATTTGTCCTTTTTCTCCACCGCCTTTTATACTTATATCAACATTAAAATTCAATTTTCCTAAAATATTTTCTGCAATTCTCAACGGCTCGTCTATTTTCAATTTGTCAAAAATATGTAATGTTTTGTAATCTCTTCCATTTATCCAAATCTTTCCTTCTCCTTCTTCAAGAACTGCTCTTGCAATTGCACTTTTTCTTTTTCCTGAACTTATTATCTTACTCATTATGAAAATTCCCCCGAATTTTTATTTGTGCTGAACTTTAGTTCTGTCATTTTGAAATATCCTTAACTTTAATTCCTTTGTTCACTGCTTTCTGTTCCATTGTAATTTTTTTGCTTGCTTCAAATTCTTTTGGAAGTCCAGTGTAACATTTTATTCTCTTGAATGCATCTCTCCCTCTTCCCATTCTTCTTGCATTTGGCAACATTCCTCTTATTGTCATCTTGACTATTTTTTCATTTGTTCTGGAAACCTTTGGACCTTTCTGCGTGCTTCCGACTCTTTGTCTTTTTGCTTCATAATTTTCAAGTATATTTTTTCTGTTTCCTGTTACAATAATCTGTTCGCAGTTTACTATTGCAACTTCTTCTCCCTTTAATGTTTCTTTTGCTACATATGTTGCTAGCCTTCCTAAGATTGCATTTTTTCCGTCGATTATTATCATTTTATTATTTTGATTCCTTTTGCGTCAGGATTTTTTTTAATTTCTTCCATGATTGTTAATGTTTCTCCTTTTGCTTTTAATATTTTTTCTTTAGCCTTCTCTGAAAAAGAAAATGCGGCTACTTTAACTTTTTTGCTGATTTCTCCCTCTGACAAAACTTTCCCTGGAACAACAATTGTTTCTCCTTCTTTTGCTTCTCTATTTATTCTGTCTAAGTTAACATCAATTTTTTTAACTCTTGGACTTGATAAAATTCCAGCAATTTCAAGCCAATTCTCTTTTTTCTTTGCTTCGATTATTGTTTTCACTAGTTCAGGATTTGTCTTTCTTCTCAACTGTGTTTCTATTTGTGTTTTAGTTTTCATTGAATTTCTGCTAATAGAATTATTAATTCTACTATCGCTTTCGCTCGCAGATAAAAGTGTGAGATAAAAAGGGTTTATAAAAGTTTTTATATCCTTCTTTTAGATATATTATCAGGCGTGACCCTAATTCAGAGGATAGATTGATAAAGAAAAACAGGGGTTTTCTTTATGCGGATATGCCGGAGTGGTCAAACGGGACAGACTCAAAATCTGTTGGCTTAGTGCCTACAAAGGTTCGAATCCTTTTATCCGCATAAATGGATAATTGTAAAATTTCTTATTTTACTTTTTCTTCTTTTTAGAATTCTTTAACTTTTCACTAATTATATTCTCCCATTCTCCAGGGATATATTGGGTAAGAAAACAACCATCCTTCATTTTTTTGGAAATTCTTTGTTCGCATGCTTCTGTTTCTAAAACTTTAGAATTATTATAAATTATCTCATATCTCTCCCCATCCCCATAATAATTAATTCCAAATTCATATCTTATTTTTATTTCATTATCTTCATAATTCCAAACTCCCCTCGTTGAATGTCCTCTATCTTTTATTTCATTATATTTTCCACAAAGAGCTAAATTTTCACAATTTTTTAATATTTTCTCAACAAGTTCACTCTCTTTAGAAGATAACTCTATTAAATCCATATTAAATTAATTCATTAATATTTTATAAACAAGATTATTCTGCAAAATATCTTTTATTTAGAAATCTTTTTTGCAGCATCTTTCAAATCTTCTTTTAGAAGTTCAATTGCTCTCTTGAAAATATCTTTTTCGTCGATTTGCCCGAATGATTCTACAGTTATAATAAGTTCATTTGTTGGAGTAAGCTCTATTGAATTTTTCCCAACTTTTCTGCACATCTCAATGCATTCTTCGCACATATCACATTTGTTTTCGTCAATAACAGAAACTTTTCCCCCTTCAGATCTTAAAATTTCTTTAGGGCAGGCATTTAAAATTTCTTTAGGGCAATCCTTGTCTATTTTTATCTTCATCAAATTTCTGTAGAACATTAATCCTGGTGAAAACTTAACATGTTCATTTCCTTTTCCTGTTCTTGCAGTAGCAAGTATTTCTAACTCCTGTCCTTTTTTCAAGACAGTTATTGGGATATTTCCATAAACAGGTTTTATTTTTCCGTCTAATTCTTCAGAATAAACAGTTCCTTCTTTCTTTGCAACTAATTTTAATTCCTCATCTTTTCCGCTTGCTTTCTTTTCCATCTTTAATGGAATTAATCCCATTCTGTGAGCAATTGTTTCATCATATAATGGAGAATCATTCATTGAAATTTCTACTTCATCAATAGCCATAATTGGAATTTCATCAACATATCTTCTTATTGCATTTGCCAGACTTTCGCCTATTTCTGCACTGAATGTGATTTGATTATTTTTTTGGTTTATGATGTCCATGTTATTATCCTACAATTTTAGTTTTTAAACTCTCCTTCCACGTCTTCCACCTTTCTTCTTTGGTCCTCCACGTGGAAATCTTGTAGTATCAAGTATGTTAAGTATTTTGAATCCTTCTCTTGTAAGGCTTTTTACAATTGCATGAGCTCCTGGGCCAAGTGTAGGGCTTCCTGTTTTTGATCTTATTCTTACGTACAAAGATTTTACTCCTAACTCTCCAAGATTTTCAGCTATTCTTTTTGCAATAAATATTGCGATAGTTGGGTTTGCTTTCAATCTTCCATGCTTTGTTACCATTCCGCCTGTTATTTTTGAAATTGTTTTTCCTGACATATCTGTAACATGTGCAAGAGTATTATTGAATGAAGTGTAAATATTAAGAACCGCTTCCAACTCTCTCGTATGTTTTTTAGCAGACGAGTCTAAAACTTCCTGTTTGCCTTCCACCATTTCCTGTTTTTGTTCTTCTTTCATTGTTCAGTTATTTTTTCATTTACTTTCCCTTTTTTGACTTTGCTGGGTTTTAAAGTTATACTCTTTTCAAATTCAATTGGAACAGTATAAGATGGAGAGCTTACAATTTTTCCGCCAACAAAAACTTTTTTATGAGTGATAAGTTGTCTGGCGCCGTCAACAGTTTTTGCAATTTTTTTATCAACTAAAACTGTCTGCAATCTTCTCTTCATATAATCTTTTTTATCTAATGAAAGAACATCACTTATTGAATCAACTTTTAATCCAATTTTTTTTATCCTGTTGAAAAAATCATTCTTATCTTCTTCGCTTGCAGAAATTAATTTTTTTGCTTTTTCCCTTATTGATTTTATTCTCGCATCTGCTTTCCAGATTTCTTTTTTATTTTTTAATCCAAAATCTTTTTTGATTACTCTTTCTTCTTCTATTCTTGCCTTGTCAAAAGGTCTCTTTGGTTTTGAATATGTTTTATGTTTCCTTTTCATTTGAAAATTCCTATTTCAGATAAACTGAAAATTTTTAATTTGATTTTCATTTTTGTGCCTCTGTTGGTTTAGATTTCTTTTTAATTCCAACTCCTTTCTTCTTGTTCTTTCTAAAGTGGCTCTTTGTTCTTTGTCCTCTTACTGGAAGTCCTACAGCATGTCTTAATCCTCGGTAACTCTTAATTTTTCTTAGTCTTCCAATATCAAATTCTTTTTGCAAGTCCAAATCATTGCCAATAAGATGCTTATCTTTTCCAGTCTCAACATCTACTTTCCTGTTAGCCAGATACATTGGCATTTTTGGATTTTTAACAAAATCATTTATCTTGTCAATTTCTTCTTTGCTTAATGAACCTATTTTTCTTTTTTTGTCAAAATTCAATTGTTTGCAAATAGCATTCGCCATGCTCCATGAAATTCCTTTAATTTTTGTAAGTCCGACATAAACATTTAATTTGCCTTCAATATCTTTTGAGAGAATTCTAACTAGTTTTTCTTCGAATTTTGATTCTGGTTTCCCTCGGTGTGTTTGTATTTGTTCTGTCATTTTATTTTATGAATAAATTGTGCCTTTCAATATTTACTAATTCAGTTAATATTCTTTTCTGTATTGCTTTTTCTGGATCTGGAAGATTCTGAATTCTTTTTTTCATGTCTTCAAAAGATTCAAATTCTTTTTCCTTTCTTTGTGTTAATATTTCTTGCATATGCTTTTTACCAAATCCTGGCAATAATTCTATCTGGTGCAACCTTTTGTTTATTGCCTCTGACTTGTTGAAAAACTCAACAAATTCTTTCTCCCTTTCCCCGACTATTTTTTCAAGGAATTCCTGCAATTGATTTTTTGCAGATTCTGTCATCTTTTCTCTGTGTAGTCTCCCAAGAATATAATATATCTTGTCTCGCTTTCCTTCGCCGATGTAAACTTCTTCACCGGTGTTTAATGAAATTCCTCGTCTAGGAACTAACTCCAGCAATACTAAATTTGTTTTACCAATAGCTTGAGCTATAGGCATCATTTTTCTTTCTAGAGGATATCCGTTCGGTAGATAATCTAACACTATTGCAAATTCTTCTTTTTCCATGCTCATCATTTATATTTTTTAATAATATCGAGTATTTTTTTTGTTTCATCTTCATCAAGACCAACATCAATAAAAATTTTATTTAATTCTTCTGCAGTTTCAGGCAGCAAATCCAATATCTTCACTACTCCTTCTGGAGTCATTTTAACTAGATTTAGATTTTCAATTTCTTCTTTCAATGCTCTTGCTTCTTTAATGTCTAACTTATTGAATTTTTTTATGAAGCCAGCTATCTCAGTTGTATTCTCATCTTTATTTATGTATTCCAAAGTTTCAGCCATGCTTAGTGGTTTGCTGTTGATAATCATTGTTTTTTTATCTGTTTTATTTTTTTTAAATGTATTGGCTCGATCAAAAATCTTTTTTCTTCATTGCCATCTTTGAGTTTTACCATATAAGCTTTTCCTCTCTTTCCTTCAATAATCCCTGTAATTCCCTGAAGTCTTTTTGGGAAGTTTATTGGAACAGATCTTTCTTGTGAAATTGATACAAAGTCTCCTTCTTCCAACTCTTGAAAATACTTGCTAAGCTGCAATTTTCCACGTGTCCTTACTGGTTTTTTGTTTGACATTATAAAATATTCATAAATATTTTCATTTAAAAACCTATCCTTTTGCAGTAAAAAATATTCATGCTTTAGCATTTTCGCAAATAGGAACCTTCATTTGCTTTTGCGAATGAAAGGGAACGAAGTGAACTTTGATTCCTATCGTAGAATTAAGCCGCCTTTCTTTCTGTAACTTCTTGTTCTTTATACAAACTCAAATCTCCGTTGTCTCTCGCAGTATCTGTAGTCTTTCTTATTGCCAGCCACATTTTCTGGCCCCAAACACCTACTCCACATCTATCACAAATTTCCATAGAACGATCATCAGGGAGATCAGCATTGCAATAAACACATTTCCTCATTTTTTTATCCTCTATATCCTGAAAAAATAAATTTAGTTTTTAAAGATTTGTATTTTTTTTATTTTTTATTCGTAGCGCAATGCATCAACAGGCTTTAATCTTGCAGCCCGCATTGCAGGAAATACTCCTGAAAGTGTTCCGACTAAAAAAGAAAAAGCTAATGCTGCCGAAATTAAAGTTACATCTATACTTGCTTGCAATAAATTTGTTCCAAGCATATTGACGGCGATGTATTCAACTCCCTTTGCTAAACCAGTACCAAGGAGAATTCCAATTACTCCTCCCACCAGTCCTAAACATCCTGACTCAATTAAAAAAATGTAAAGTATGTCGGAATTTTTTGCACCAACAGCTTTCATAATTCCAATCTCTTTTGTTCTTTCCAACACAGAAGTGTACATCGTATTCATAATTCCTATTCCACCGACGAAAAGTGAAATGACTGCAATTCCCACTAAAACAGCCTGTACAATTCCTAAAATATCTTTGAAAGAATTTAACAACTGTTCTGAAGTTGAAACAGTAAAAGTTTCCTGCCCTTCTTTTTCATCTCTGAATCTTATTAATTTCCTTTTAATCTCTTCTGCAACTTCATTTACATCTTCTCCGTCACGAACTTTAACCATAATTTGGCTTTCCTCATCTCCGACATTTAAAACTTCTCTGAGTGTCTCTTTAGGAATATACAAAGCTCCGTCGTCAAAAGGATTTCCTACTTTTTCTATAATTCCTGTAACTTTGAACTCTTGTCCTTCAATCACAACTTTTCCTCCGACAGTAATTCCTTCTTCCCAAATTTTTCCTTCAACAGAATGATCATATCCAAGAACAACTTTGAACTTATCTCCTTCTTTTAATGCTCTTCCGTCAATGATTTCTACTCCCTGTAAATTCAGGCCTACTTCAAAATCTTCAGGGTTTACTCCAATTCCAAAACCAATAGCAGACTCATCCTTGAATTTTGCCTGTCCTGTTTTTACAAGATAACCCATAGCCCACTCTACTCCGTCAATATCTTCAATATACTCTAAATCTTTTGAAGTTAAAATTAGAGACTCTGATGTTACACTTCCCGGAGGCCCCATTGTTATAGGTTCAATTATTATCTTGTCTTTACCCAAGTTTTCAAATTGTTTTTCAATTCCATTCTCTAACCCTTGTCCAAGAGAAATCAATGCAACAACAGCAGCAATTCCAATAAAGATACCGAGAATAGTAAGCCAGCTTCTAAGTCCTCTGTGTTTTAAATTTCCAAAAGCCAGAACCAAATAATCTTTTTTCATGGGAATTATCTTCCCTGTGATTTATTTTTTCTTCTCTTTTTTAGAATTTTTCTTATAATCATAAATGAAGCAAATAAAACAGTTCCGACAATCATGTAAACCAAAGTGTTATCCTGTTTTGTAATTCCCAAAGCCAATGCTTCTTCAGATGTATAAACAGTCACAGGTAAATTTACATTTTTTATTATTTTCTGATTGTTAAAATCTTTGTATTCTATTTCTGCATTAAGAACTGGGTTCTCCTTGAATATGACATCAAAGTTGATTGTTTCAAAATCATCTGAACCAATTGTTCCAACATATTCGCTGTCTCCTGATAAAAGAGTGTAGCCGTTAGGAATTATTTTCACACTGACAAATTTTGCATCTCCAAGTCCTTTATTTATTATTGTAAACTTGACTTTTCCCTGTGTCCCTACAATTGCATTTTCTGAATTTACTGTATAAGAGAGTTCAGGATTTGCTTCAATTGTAAGAATAAATGTTCCTTCTTTTTCTTCTTCAGTATCATCTGATAAAGTGTACTTCAAAATATAAGGAATTGAATAATCTCCTGCTTTTACATCACCTGCAGTTTTTAATTTCACATCAAGACTCTCTGTGTCATCTTCATCAATTTCATCAACTTCATCGGAACTTATGACTGTAAAAGGAACTTCTTCGCTTATTTCAAAAGAAACATCTTTAATGCTTTCATCGAGAGTATTTTTTATTTTTAATGTTATTTCCTGTTCATCTCCGGGAGAAAAATTGTCTGCATCCACGCTTACTGTCATTGCAGGAATAAAATTTATAGTCAAGACTAGTACTAATGCCAAAACCAAAATTTTTGTTTTATCCATATTAATTCCGTAAATTCTGAATTTATAAACCTTGAGTTTTACCTAAAACGCGTTTTTTCCAGATGCCTTTCATCTTATGCTCAACCCATTCAATTTTTCCGTCTCTCACAGAGTAGATTATTTTTGCATGTTCTTTGGCAAGTTCTGGATTGTGCGTTACTAAAATAATTGTCTTTCCTTCTTTGTTTAGTTTTTCCAAAAACTGCATCACCATTTCCCCTGTCTTTGTATCTAAATTTCCTGTTGGTTCATCTGCAAGAATAACTTCAGGGTCATTTGCTAATGCTCTGGCGATTGCAACTCTCTGCTGCTGCCCTCCTGAAAGCTGATTTGGATAATGATCCATTCTGTCTCCCAATTCAACGAGTTTCAAGAGTTTTTCTGCTCTTTCTTTTCGCTCTGCTTTTTCTTTCCCTTGAAATAACATAGGGAGCATAACATTTTCTTTTGCGTTAAGATTTGGAATCAGATTAAATTGCTGGAAAATAAATCCTATTTTTCTTCCTCTTATCTGTGCAAGTTCCGACTCTTCTAAAAATTCAATATTTTGCCCGTCGAGATAAATTTCTCCTTTGGTTGCCAGATCCAAACTTCCCACTAAATTCATGCTTGTGGACTTTCCGCTTCCGCTCGGTCCCATTATTGCAACAAAGTCTCCTTTTTTTATTTCAATGTTAATTCCATCAAGAGCTCTGACTATATTGTCTCCAATATGATAATCTCTTGAAACATTTCTGAGTTCGATTATTTTCTCCATACTTCCCCCTTGTAATTTTCTTATTTAAACCTTCTTCTTTATAATCACAAAGTTTTATAAACCAAAAATAAGGGATAATAATATGATAATTCCAATAAGATGTTTTTCATGCGGGAAGCCAATTGGTCATCTTTGGGAAGAGTACAAAAAAAGAATTTCCAATGGTGAAAATTCAAAAAAAGTAATGGACGAACTTGGTTTGGAAAGAGCTTGTTGCAGAGCAATGTTCCTCGGTCAAACTGACTTGATAGAATTAGTTGGAAAATTCAAAAAAAGTTAATTATACTTAATTTTCCGTCGATTTATTTTATTGCAATAATTGCAAGTTATGCTTTTTATTTTATTTTTTATTCTAACTTTCTCTTTTCCTGAAAGAGGAGTTAAACAATGCTTGCAGAATAATTTCTTTCTTTCTTTGAGAGGGATATTATGGCTCATTGCCAACTTTTTAATTTTCTTAATCTCTTTTGGATTTTTCTTTTTTATATCTTTGAAAAAATCATTAATCTCTTTTTCAGATTCTATTTTAGAAATCTTTTTCATGCAACTAACAATAGTTAATATTATATAAATTTAAAGAATATGAAAGACAGCTTGATTGTTTGGCACCTTGCGGGGCACTAACGCAACCAACATAGGAAGCTTAACTTCTGTGTTCGGAAAGGGAACAGGTGTTTCCAACCTATTAT